>OHQR01000370.1_pt1 | contig 32726 bp, 30 predicted proteins | sample 1578191 | NCBI WGS metagenome assembly OHQR01 (sample SAMEA3879577, study PRJEB24766) | human gut metagenome | biome: human-associated habitat; feature: feces | place: USA | collected 1985/1987 | reverse complement strand
ATATTCCATTCCCACAACTTTTTTATGCTTTTCTTATGCCGAACTCACGTAAAAATAGAATAAAAATGGATGGCAGCAATACACTTTTTGTCATGCAGGAAAATCCCCATGAAACATGACAAAAATGAAGAATATAATTATTCAAAGTTAAGCTGGTTTTACAAGACATAACCTATTACACCATAAAAGACGGCAAAATGCGCGATAAAAGGTCACCTTTTGCAGTCCAATATATGGCATTTTACAAGATACGTCATAAAGTATTGAAGAACAACGATCACCGTAAAGTAATGAGAAACAAAAAAAATTCCCGGAAAAATACAAAATATATAATCTATAAAGTAAGAAGTTACAGAAAAGAATGTCTGCCAGCTGCATCATAATACAAGCTGGCAGAAGAATATTTAAGACCCGTCTGATACTAATGAACGAACATTTACACTTCTACTTTCATCATACCTTTAGAATTAATTTGTTGGAACAAAAAACTCACCTTACCATAAATCTTAAACCAACCGTAAAATTAAAATTCAGAGGTTTCTCCTTATATATAGTACTTACATTACTACCATTGTCAAAATAATATCCAACACCAGGTTCAAGATAGACTCCCAATATGTCATTAATCTTATACTGTAAACCTGCCGAAGCATTGACAGACCATTGAGGACGCCGGTCACGCAAGTCTTGATCGTAACTTTGAGTATTATCATCTGACATCGAACGAGTAGTACTGGACTTTCCTGAAACGCAAAATTCGACTGCACCACCTGCAGATAAATATACTTCAAGGTTTTTCCGTCCCCAAACGTTATAACTGACCGCAAGGGGAAGACCTACAAAATGTAGTTTTTGTTCGGTATGATAACCATTAAACTCATCGTCGGACGACATGGTTGAAGAATGGTAAGAATAATTCATACCTGTATCCAATCCCCAACGCCCGCCAAGATCAAATCGTACAGCCATTCCAACCTTTAAAGGCTGACGGTGCCTGATTTTTATTTCTGAAGGCTCATCGTCGTCAACATACGTAGTTGACAATAACATCACTTCGTCATTAACAATATTAGAACCTATACTCCCTTGATATTGGTTTGAAGCCATTAATGCAACACCGCTGGCACCTGAAGAACTGCCTAACGACGCCATTCCGCTTCCATAAACGGACAGGGACACTTGTCCTACTCCGCCACCATTTTTCTTTGCAGACGCCGCAAATAGTTTACCTTCATGCCTTTTATTTGCATTACCATATTGATTGTCGTGTGATGAACGGCGTTTAACGACTACGCTTTCAGTATTATCATCATTCGCTGTTTCACTCTCATTCGTGATCGTATCCCGTGATGCTATTACATCCTCACCTGTAAATTGCGCAGTATTATCTTGTTCTAGAATTTCTTGCTTGGCATTACTTTCTCCAACTATTCTACTATAATCAGCAACAGTATTATTTTCACTATCAACAGTCTTAACACGTAAAACTCCAGACGGTAAAGTTGAGCCACCAACAGGCTCGTAGTGTTTTCCACTATCATCAGCTACATACGAATCATAGTTGTCATTGTGAATCAGCAAATAACCAACCCACACCACACCGGCCAAACATGCGGCTACAGCCACAGCACGACGCAATAAGACAGGAAAAGACACACGCTTACGAGAATCTGACCGGCATTCAATGATATTTCTTTCAACCAATGAAGCCTGAATATCTTTCCACAGCCCATCAGGAGGAGCAACCCTTCTATCTGTGAAACGGTTTCTTAAACTCTCTATCCATTTTTCCATGATACTAATCGTTTTTATGGGTTGCTTTATATTCTTTTACTCGCTTAGAAAGAAGAGCTTTCGCCCTTGACAACTGAGAGGCTGAAGAACTTTCGCCAATGTTCAACATCTTTGATATCTCCTTATGGCTCTTATTGCCAAAAACATACAAGTTGAACACCAGTCTATAACCGGGCGGAAGTGATAAAATCATTTCATTTATAACATCATCAGGAATGCCATCAATTTCCGGCTCTTCTGGCACATCTGGTATTTTTGAGTCGTAATCGATAAAATCATACGACGTGTTTTTCTTAAGAAACCTTAGCGACTCGTTAACAACTATCCTAATCATCCAGGCTTTTAGCGACCCTTCGCCACGAAAGCAGAACTTGTCAAGAGACGTAAATATCCTGACAAAACTTTCCTGCAACACATCCTTTCTGTCGTCATCACCAGAGATATAGCGTGCGCACACGGCTGACAGATATTCAACATACCTGTCATAAATGACCTTCATCGCCCTTCCGTCCCCCCTAGTGCAAAGTCCGACAAGGATATCGTCTCCGTATTTTCCGTAATCGCTCATCAATAATAAAAGAGGCCGGCCATTTAATCAAGCTCGGCCTCTCGAAAAAATCTATCTTATTATCATGTCAGTCTTTATCATTTCACACGTGACGAATATGAAGCTCGTTCAACTTGGCTGGCAGAAGAAGGTGTCGATTTCCTGCTGCAATAGTCGAACTGAATCGACTTCTCGCCACTGAACGACTTATACTTCAACGTCAATTTTACAGTCTTGCCCTCAGTGTCAGGCAATGAGTTAAGCCTGAAAGCCACCAACGCGTCTCCTGACATGCCATTAACATCTCCATAAGCATTGTGCTTGAACTCTACTTCATACGGATCCTCAGGATTAACCCCTGTCAATAGGTTTACAAAATGAACAACGCCATCGTTACCCCATCGTGTACGGAAACGCAACGTAAGGTAGCCGTCTTCTGCAATATTAACCCAATCCCTGACAATTTCGATCGGATCTTCTCCATATTCAACAACATTACCATCTGAAGGATAAGGCACAGCATCTTTCGTCAAAATACTGTCAATCCAATTCACGACTACGTAACGCATATAATTTGCATCAGACTCTGTACCCGCATCTACAGGAGTAAGATTAGCCAAAGCCCTAACTTCCTTGTCGCCGAATGGTGATTTTTTCAGATTATAGGGATAAACGACCGTACTATCATCAAGCTGCATGCAGAAACTGCCTTCATCAATAGGCTTAACAGTAACTAATGCATTAGGAGATGCCGGATAATAATATACGTATGAGTCATCATCGCAGGAGGTAAGCGTGAAAACCGACATTGCCACCAAAGCCAACTTTGTCAATAAATTAACTGTTTTCATAAATCAATTATCTTTTATTTTATTATTCCATTCAAATATGAAATAACAATAAAAACAGAAACTTGCATGTTACTCTGTGATTTTAATCATTATTCACAAAAGGGGTATGACTAATTTAAAGCCACACCCCTTATCTTATCGTTACAGGATAATTCAAAATAATAATCTATTTCTTAGCATCTTCTATATCGATAGTCTCCATGTTTCCGGTAACAGGATTCAGAACTACACTCGTAAAAAGGCTCTTATCGAACAATCCTTCATCCAAAGCGACAGCCTTACCGAACTGAGCGGCATAAAGTTCGTATGCAATCCACTGTTTTTCACCATTAAACAATGTCACTTTTATCTTTCCGGGCATATTGACATACAATCCTGCGTTATCCTTAGCCTTCTTCTTGCTCAACAGTCCCTCTTGTATAGAAGGCATGATATGCTTGTCTTCAACACTAATATAATAAGGATTGCCGCCAAGGTCATCAGCGTCAGTTATTCCCATTAGCTTTGAGAAACGGAACAGCAACTGTTTTTCTGTAACTTTTGACGGGACAAAAGTTATTACTGTCTCCATCGTATCACGGACTGTTATTCCGGCAAACAATTGCATCAAAGCATTTTCATTAGTATCAAGATTGGCGAGCATTAGCCTAAGTTGTTCTCCGTCTTTCGGCATGAAATCAGCCTGTCCCTTGCTCAACATGCTTTTACTGTCACGGATGTCATATATCTCCAAGGCACACAATTCTGCCATCTTGGCCACACTGCCTGCTGTAAGGATATCCTCATTCATAAACTCATGAGGATCTAGAGGAGCGGGCTTAGGCGCAGCCTTGAAAGGAGCAGGAGATTCTATCTGCCTGGGTTCGGCGTTTATCGCAAGCAATACGCCGTTCTCGTCAAGACGCACGGAACGTATATTGTTTTTCGAATTTGCAGGAAGCATGTAAAACTTCGACGTATCGCGTTCTCCTTCTGAATGCACATTCACCCCTAACATACGGTAAACGACTGAAGGTTCGGTCTTTACATTCTTCAGTTTCATGTATTTCTCGGCATAAACTGCAAATTCTCCAGGAGTATACGACGTCTTCTCTATTTTCACAGTAAACCGCAACTCTGTACGGGGAAGATAATATCCCGTGCCTTCAGTCGCAACTTTTACTTTCTGCGCAGAAGCCGATTGGGCAAACGGCATAAGCAACAAAGAAGCAATAATAAGATTCTTCATCATATTCTTTATTATTTTGTCAATTTCAAGTTTTGGCAAAAATCATCCATCATCAATACCCCAAACTCTTAAAAGCCTGCGGAAGATATTTTATTATATCACTGGCAATAAGGCATTCCTTACCCAAATCATTAGCTGCCATGTCACCCGCAAGTCCATGAAGATACATGGCCAACATGCAAGAATCGGCCTGCTTGTATCCGCGTGCCAACAATCCTGTCAGTATACCCGTAAGCACATCACCACACCCGGCTGTTGCCATTCCAGAGTTGCCAGTTGAGTTGAACACTATATTTCCATCAGGCATGCACAAAGCCGTATAACGTCCTTTCAGGATAATATACGCATGCAAATGTTCGGCCATGTCACGAGCATTATCCAAACGTTCATAACAATCCGTGAAACGGCTGCCAGCCAAACGCTCGAACTCCTTTGGATGCGGTGTCAATATTATACCTTTGGGCAACTGTTGCAACCACGCACGATGGCTCGCAAGAATATTCAGGCCGTCAGCATCAATGACTATTGGAACCTGAGTACGCCTGATTTGCGTTATCATCGCAATGGCCGTACTTTCATTCTGCCCCAATCCCGGCCCTATTCCCACTGCATCAAAGTCCGTAGTTTCAACCGCCTCGGAAAAGCACTGCTCATCAATGTCAAGATGCACGATTGCCTCAGGTACGGATATCTGCATGATGTCATTATTACGACGTGGAGCACAAACCGTAACCTTACCTACTCCACTTCTCAGACAAGCCTTCGTTGCAAGGACAGCAGCACCCGCCATGCCATAACTGCCGGCAATAAGCAAGGCGTTACCCATGTCGCCCTTATGCGCAAAGTCATCACGATGCATCAGCAACGGAAACAAATCGTCCTTCTCGAGAACCCTGTAACGTGAAGGAATGGCAGCCATCCCTTCCTGGCTAAGGCCAATGTCCAATATCCTCAATTCGCCAATATACTTCTGGTTATCAGCAAATAAGAACGAAAGTTTTTTTTGCTGCAATGTCAGTGTAACATCGGCATTTATTATATTGGTCCTTACATTATATGTATTGTCCTCGGTCATCAATCCCGACGGAACGTCAATACTAACAACCGAAGCAGGCGACTGGTTAATATATTTGACCAAGGATGCGAAACCACCAGTCAAAGGCTTATTTAAACCGGAGCCGAACAATCCGTCGACCACCAACATACCTTTATCCAACTTGGGAGGGTCAAACTCGTTCGTCACCTCAATAAAAGCCTTCACAGCCTTACATGAAACAACCCGTTCCTTATTAGCTGAACAATCTTCCGACAAAGTGCCGTTGATATTAAACAAATAAACAGTTACCGCATAACCTCTCTCGGCAAGCATCCTAGACACAGCCAACGCATCGCCGCCGTTATTACCCGGACCGGCAAAAACAACTACCGGCACATCACTACTCCACGTCCCTGTAATGGAGCGGGTTATCGCTCCTGCCGCACGTTCCATCAGGTCTATCGAACTGATTGGTTCGTGCTCTATCGTATATTTGTCAAGCTCGTGAATCTGAGCTCCTGTAAAAATCTTCATCAGTGCAAAAATACAAAATTAATGCCAATCACTTATCAATGTTCGGCATATTTTTAGTAATTTTGTGCCAAAATATAAAAAAAGCACTATGGCCCCAATAAAAATCCATGACAAAAAGTTCAGGATTTCTTATCCCGAAGCTGAGATTTTAAAGCATGTCCAAGCGGTTGCCGACCGTATCAACAAAGACATGAAAGATAAGAATCCGTTGTTTCTGGCCGTGCTTAACGGCTCGTTTGTTTTCGCCGCCGACCTTATGCGGCTGATAACCATCCCGTGTGAAATTTCTTTTGTGAAGCTCGCCTCATACCAGGGCACAATGTCTACAGGAAAAATCAAGGAAGTTATAGGCATTAACGAGGACATCTCAGGCAGGACGGTGATTATCCTTGAAGACATTGTCGAAAGCGGTCTGACAATGAAACGCATGATAGACTCGCTCGGGACACGCAATCCCGAGTCCGTACACATCTGCACGCTTCTGCTCAAACCCGAAAAACTTAAGGTCAACCTGAACATCGAATATGCGGCAATGGAAATACCTAACGACTTCATCGTCGGCTACGGACTCGACTACAACCAGCAGGGACGCAACCTGCGCGACATATATACTCTGGTGGAAGAGTAAGACAAACAACATAAAGTAAAAAGATGAAGAATATTGTAATTTTCGGTGCGCCCGGTTCAGGGAAGGGCACACAAAGCGATCTTATGATTAAGAAGTACGGATTCGGCCATATTTCTACCGGCGACGTACTGCGCAACGAAATCAAGAACGAGACAGAACTGGGAAAAACTGCCAAACAATACATCGACAAAGGACAGCTTATTCCTGACGAACTGATGGTAAGCATCCTTGCAAGCGTTTACGACAGCTTCGGAAAAGAGCACAAGGGCGTCATCTTCGACGGCTTTCCCCGCACAATACCGCAGGCCGAAGCCTTGAAGAACATGCTCAACGAGCGCGGACACAGCATTGCAGCAATGATAGAGCTTGACGTTCCCGAAGACGAGCTGATGACACGCCTCATCAAGCGCGGTCAGGAGAGCGGACGCTCTGACGACAACGAGGAGACAATCAAGAAGCGTCTCGACGTTTACCACAACCAGACAGCTCCGCTGATTGAGTGGTACACAAAAGAGAATCTGCATCACCACATCAACGGTCTTGGCGAACTCGACCGCATCTTCGGTGACATCTGCAACGTTATCGACAATCTGTAAAATAAATAAGACCAAATTTAATTAAGAGGCCAAGGCGTAAAACATACACCTTGGCCTCTTATTTTTAATAAATGTCTTTATTATTAGAATAAAACTTTGATAGTGTTTTAAAATTAATTCTTACCAAAATGCCGTTAAAGTAAGAGCAATCAATTAGTCGGAATAACAATGTCTACAATCAAAAGATGTTCCCTATTTTTATAATTTAACTATCAGAAAGAATGTGATTTCACAAATTTTGGTTACATTTGTGCCTGATTAAAATATTAAAGAGTGGCGATACCGGCCGTAAACTCTTTGAATAAATTACTTTTATCTTTAATAATAATTACAAATTATGAAAAGACTGTTTTTTTGTTTTTTTACTTGCCCTCGTAATTCAAAGTGCATCTTTTGCCAGTGATTTTTCAAAATATCGTGGCGTTTGGGCTTCAAACGATGCTGAAGCAGTTGTAACAGACAGCGTTTGTATATTCTTTGAGAATACTCCAACAGGCTTGAGAGCATTTCTCAATATTCCTACACAAGACATATACAGCTGTACCACTTACAAAGATTCGGCATTTGTGGTTGAAACAACTAAACCTCTTATACTCACAGATGAGGTTAAGACAGTTAATGGAGTAGCCGTCAAGACACTTCGTATTGGAGATAAAGTCATGTCTAAAGTGGAAGATATAATTACTTGCAAGCCTTATGAAAAATCCACTGCAAAAAGTAAGTTGGACATCGGTAAGTGTTTACAGGAATGGAGACTTGGCGCCAAGTTTGGAAAAGATGGCGATGTCTTTATGTGTGAGATTAATACCAACCGCCACATGTTTGTCTATTTGATTAACAGCAATATGACATATATTCGGGCAGCTGCAACAGCTAATAACAATAACGGCACACTGTTTTTTCAGAACATTCGTATGATGCGCAACAATAACACCGGAGAAATGACATCATATATGGCACCTGATAATTATAACATTGCCGCAAACGATCTGAAGATTGACGACAGTAAATTTAATCCCAATGCTTGCGTATTTAATCCTGATGGAGGAATTTACTGGTCATTTATTTCGTTTACACCAGACCAAATTAAGATAAACGGCTGTGGTGAAATTTATTATATAAATCGTATTGATCAATTTGAAGAGTATTTTAAGTATATCCCCTACGAAGCAGCACACTTATAAAAAATCTATTTCCAGGATAATGGGCTTTACCATAACTTTAAAGTTTGGTAAAGCCTATTTTTTATTCAATAAACAACTTGCCATATAATTTGCTAATGAAATTCTTTACACCGGATATAAAATTTCACATTATATCAATTAAGGCAAAATCAAAATTCAAAATTAAATTTAGTAAGTAATTTCTCCAAATAGTCTTACAATATGATATTTCTGAAATGCTTGGATTTTCTTTCAAAATAGAAAAACAAGACGGACGTAAGCACATGAAAGGGTAAAGGATGTTTACAAAGAGAAGAAAATGGGACACTTTCTGATGATAAACCTATCGGTTTTGAGGCGAAAATGGGCCGTTTTTGAATCACGAAAAGGCTGTTTTTAAGGCAAAATCCAGGCTTTTTGCGGCCGTTTATTGCGAAAATAATTGCACACTTTATGTTTTATATTGGCATTATGTTGAGCAACAAGGCGTTACATTTGCACACGATTTCGACAGTATTTGCGTACAAATATTTTTAATTTCTGAAAATACCTGCTCAGGAGCGTAAACGAAAATCAGTTTGAAAGACAAAAGCTGTGTTTACATATCAGAGTGTCAAAATATCCTAGGCGGAACAATACGGAATCAGCAACAGGCCAAAACAATACCAAAGAAATACTTAATTTTATCATCAGCACAGCTGATATATTGCACGTTTTGCAATAATTTCGTATTTTTGCAGCAAATTATTAACAAAGACGATAACAACATGCCGGAATCCAATTTTGTAGATTACGTAAAGATATATTGTCGCTCTGGTAAAGGAGGACGAGGTTCAATGCACTTGCGACATGCTAAATACCAACCCAACGGAGGCCCCGACGGTGGCGACGGAGGCAAAGGCGGCAGCGTGTATTTGCGCGGCAACCACAACTACTGGACTTTGCTCCACCTGAAATACCAGCGGCACGTATTCGCCGAACATGGAGGCAATGGCGGTAAAGACAAATGCCACGGTACCGACGGTAAGGACGTTTACATCGACGTGCCTTGCGGTACGGTGGTGTATGACGCCGAGACGGGTAAATACATTTGCGACGTAACATACGACGGTCAAACGGTAATGCTGCTCAAGGGAGGACGCGGCGGACTTGGTAACTTCCAGTTCCGCACAGCCACCAACCAGGCTCCGCGCTTCGCGCAGCCGGGCGAACCAATGGAAGAAAAGACCGTCATACTCGAACTTAAGCTGCTTGCCGACGTCGGCCTCGTTGGATTCCCCAACGCGGGCAAGAGCACTCTGCTCTCAGCATTATCCAGCGCACGCCCCAAGATAGCCAACTATCCTTTCACCACGCTCGAGCCGTCGCTCGGCATCGTGAGCTATCACGACAAGCAGTCGTTCGTCATGGCCGACATTCCTGGCATAATTGAGGGCGCAAGCGAAGGCAAGGGCCTCGGTCTGCGTTTCCTTCGCCACATCGAGCGAAACTCCTTGCTGCTCTTCATGGTACCGGGCGATACCGACGACATAAAGAAAGAATACGAGATACTCTTGGGCGAACTTAAGAACTTCAACCCTGAAATGCTTGACAAGCACCGCGTACTTGCCGTGACAAAATGCGACCTTCTGGATGAAGAACTCATTGAAATGCTCAAGGAAACGACGCCCGAAGACATACCGGTAGTATTCATCTCAGCCGTCACCGGACAGGGACTCAACGAGCTGAAGGATGTCCTTTGGCGCGAACTGAACAGCGAAAGCAACAAGCTGAAAGGCATAACTTCAGAAGAAAACCTTGTACACCGCGACAAAGACCTCGGCACCCTGCCTGTTGAATTACGCGAAGAGGGTGAAGACGAAATAGAATTCATCGACGAAGACGATATCGAGATAGAAGACATCGAGGATGTAGAGGAAGACGTTTAAATACCTGGATTCGTTTTCATATTATACCAAACAATAAGATCCGTAACAATCATGGGGCCCGATTCACCGGTATTAGACTATTACGACCTTTCGCCTTCAGTCACCGCATTCAATACGACACGCTGCGGGGGCGTAAGCCGTGGCGAATACGGAGGATTCAACATAAACCGCTACTGCGGAGACGACGAGGCGTGCATCAAGAGCAATCTTGAAATGCTTGGGCGCGAGCTAAATGTAAAAGCGGGAAACATAATAATGCCCCACCAGACACATGAATGCGAAGTAAGACAGATCTGCGGGGAATTCCTCACATTGCCCGACACGGTAAAGGCCAAGATACTGGAAGGCGTTGACGCCCTTACGACCAACGTAAGGGACATTTGCATTGGAGTGTCGACGGCCGACTGTATTCCAATAATCATATACGACCCGGAACACCATGCTGCAGCTACGGTACATGCAGGATGGCGCGGCACGGTAAAACGCATTGCACAGAAAGCAATAGCGTCAATGGCACTGTCATACCAGTCACGTCCACAAAACCTTTACGCCGTTATAGGTCCCGGCATCTCACTTGAAGCATTCGAGGTTGGAGACGACGTTTACAACGAATTCGATTCAGCCGGCTTCGACATGGGTACAATCAGCTCAAGCAGGGACAAATGGCATATCGACCTGAAAGAATGCAACTTGCAGCAACTTATTCAAACCGGGTTGGTTAAGGACAACATTACCGTATCCACTATCTGTACGTACAACACTTCAACAAAATACTTCTCAGCCCGTAAACTCGGAATTAAATCAGGACGCATATTTACCGGAATAGTCTTAAAATAAGCAAGACAGATTACAACAGAGCCACATACGGCGCCGGAAATACGTGCTACTTCCAAGCATACTTTAGCCGAGAGCGGACTGTACTACCAATATTAAAAATCCATGAAGATTTGTCTGCACATCTTTTTTGCATAACAGTTTTATGCAAAAAAGATGTATTTTTGCAATATCGAATAACTAAGACTAATGATGAAAAGAGGTTTATTGATTTCAAAAGCTCTCTATGTGGCTGCTGCGCTGGCCATTCTGAGTAGCGTTAAGAGTGTGGCCGCCGGTATGGAAAGGCCCAAATTAGTAGTTGGAATAGTTGTAGACCAAATGCGTTGGGATTACCTTTACCGCTATTACGACTTATATGGTGAAGGAGGTTTCAAAAGACTGCTCCACGAAGGTTACAATTGCGAGAACACAATGATTAATTATGTACCTACAGTTACAGCAGTAGGTCACTCTTCAATATTCACAGGATCAGTACCCTCGATACATGGAATCGCAGGTAACGAAATGATGATTAACGGAAAAATAACATACTGCTGTACAGACACAACTGTACACAGCATCGGAAGTAAATCTGCAGCTGGATGTATGTCACCCCGCAATCTCCTTACTACAACAATAGGCGATGAACTTAAAATCGCTACTGATTTCAATGCAAAAGTAATTGGTATATCAATAAAAGACCGCGCATCTATTCTGCCGGCTGGACATTCAGCCAATGCGGCTTACTGGATTGACAATTCAACAGGAACATTCATCACGAGTTCATATTATATGGACAAACTTCCTGAATGGGTTTCAAAATTCAACAAGGAATATGGAGGACATACCGAAAAAGAGATTTCATACTCAGCTTACGGTAATTTGATGACAGAAGCAATGGCCAAAGCCGCTATCGAAGGTGAAGCTTTAGGACAAGACTCAATTACAGACATGCTTACAGTAAGTTTCTCATGCACAGATAAAATCGGTCATAAATATGCGACACACAGCAAAGAGATACAAAACATCTTTGTTGATCTTGACAAAAAACTTGCAGACATGTTCAGTTACCTTGATCAGAAAATAGGTAAAGGGCAATATTTATTATTCCTTACGGCTGACCACGGAGCAGCCAACAACATTCTGATGCTGCAAAAACACGGAATTCCGGCAGAAGGATTCTGGCCAGACAAGACAGCAGATGAGCTGGACGGTTTTCTGAAACAGAAATTCGGGGTACAGAAGAAACTTGTCAAGTGCATATTAAATTACAACGTTTACCTCAATCATGAAGCAATAAACTCACTCGCACTGAATCTTGATGAGGTAAAGAAATATGCTATCGAGTGGCTTAAACGCAACCCGCAATATACTTATGTTGTTGATCTTGAACACATTAATGAAGCATCAATACCGTCTGTCGTACGCGAAAAGCTTATTAACGGATACAACAGACTGCGCAGTGGAGACATACAGATTGTACTAAATCCTGCCAATTACGAAGTATCGTCTGACGGCATAGGCCGCGGCACCACGCACGGTGTATGGAACCCGTATGACTCGCACATACCGTTCATCCTAATGGGCTGGCATGTAAAGCCCGGAAAGACCAACGCCAAGACTACAATCAATGACATTGCGGCAACAGTGTGTGCGATGATTCACATACAGATGCCTAACGGATGCATCGGTAATGCAATAGAACTATAAAAAATGAAATAAGAATCCGGTTGCGCAGTTCCAATTCACGCAACCGGATTTTCATTTTCCACATCACTTCCCGCAATTCTCCACGACTACTATTAATTCCCCGTAAATTATTTTATCTAATCAGTAAATCTGATACATCCGTTTTCTGCAAATTTGTGTAACTTTGCACACAGAATAAAGACAATATGATAACCAGCACGGTTAAGACGTGAAGGTGAATACATGCAAGACATTATTTCATCCACAGCCTGCAACCATGGTGAAAATTAAAAATGAACGTATTATGAAACTGATTGAAAACACCGAGTTCGGAGGCGAGCGCCCATTGTTCGCATCGCACAACATACACCTTGACAATGTAACCATACGTGAAGGCGAGTCAGCAATAAAGGAATGCAGCAACATCGTTGCGACAAACTGCCGATTCGAGGGCAACTATCCGTTCTGGCACGTCCACGGATTCACAATCGACAACTGCTATTTTGCCGTAGGCGGACGCTCCGCCTTGTGGTATTCAGACCACCTTACGATGAAGAATACCGTCATAGATGCTCCGAAAATGTTCCGTGAAATGAACGACATCGACATCGAGAACGTTGAAATCAACGATGCCGACGAGATATTCTGGCGCTGCAACCGGATTAACATAAAGAACCTGAAACTTCACGAAGGCACCTACCCTTTCATGTTCAGCAAGGACATACGCATAGACGGACTGGAAAGCGACAGCAAATACGTGTTCCAATACGTTAAGAACGCAGAGATTCACAATGCCAGGATAACTACAAAGGACGCCTTCTGGGAAGTCGAGGACGTGACAATTTACGACTCTGAACTGAACGGTGAGTACCTGGGCTGGCACTCGCGCAACCTGCGCCTGGTTAACTGCCACATATCAGGCGAGCAGCCCCTGTGCTATGCTCACGGACTTGTACTTGAGAACTGCACGTTCGACGCTTCGTGCGACAGGGCGTTCGAATATACAACGCTCAACGCCGACATTAAGGGACACATAACGAACATTAAGAATCCGACATCAGGCATAATCGTTGCCGATTCAATTGGCTCGATAACACTTGACGAGAACATAAAAGCCCCTGCCGACTGTGAAATAAAGACAAGGAACTGATATACAAAATGCAAATGGCCAGGGATTTACGCGGCATGTCATACAGACACGTAAATCCCTGGCTATTTTTTATATCCACACCTGCAAACATGCCATAAACAAAAGGCGGCAAATGGGGCTGCAAAAGGCTACCTTTTGGCGTGCAAAAGGTAACCTTTTACAGCCTAAAAGACGACCTTTTACAAACACGGATTTACGCCCCGGCATTTACAGCATTATAAATTTGCAGACCATCAATAAACACCCGGAAACCTTGACTGCAAACTGTCAGCCACAGCCTCAACGTCGACAGTGGCAAAATCGACCGTACCGTCAGGAGCAATCAAATAAAACGTTGGTATCCACCTGACATTATAACTGGCTGAAACGGTACTTTCTTTCCATGGTTTTTCTTCACGGTGCTGAATCCATGCAAGGCCGTTTTCCACAATATAGTCGCTCCAACGTTTTTCATCTTCATCGAAAGAAACACCAAGCATTACAAGTCCATGGGGCGAGTATGCATCAAAGATGCGCTTTACCGCAGGTGTCGCCTCCTGGCAGTCGGGACACCACGACGCCCAAAACTCAACCAGCACATAACTGCCACGCAAGTCGCTAAGATTGAAACACAGCGAATCGGAAACGGAGATGGTGAAGTCTGGCGCAACCACACCACTACCCAGCAGGCCGGTGCCATATTCATCATCGTCAACAATCGTACACGACGCGCAACAAAACGACACGATAAGAATAGCCAAAAACGTCTTCATCAACACAGACTACATAAAACTATAAACATAATTGCAACACCTCATTACATATAAGGAGAATCATGGATGGCGCGGCCTGATACGCTTAAGCAGAATGTTAAGATTATCACGTATGCCCTTACCCAGAATGACAAGCGACACTGCGGCCAATATGAGCACCATGCCTACGGCCTCGTTGAAGGTGAAGGCCTCACCGAAAACAAGCACGCCGATGCACACGGCTGTAACAGGTTCAAGCGCACCAAGAATTGAAGTAAGCGTACCGCCAATATTGCGCACGGCAAGTAGCAGGGTTATATTGGAAATAACGGTCGGCGCAACGGCAAGCATTATGATATTAAACACCGGCCATGCACCATGCACAGGCTGGATACCTTCACCGAAACCGGTCTTTGCCAGAAAGGCAAGTGTAGTAAAAGCAAATACATAAAACGCCAGCTTACGGCTGTGCATATTCCTAACGCGTGACTTGTTTACGGTTACAATGTAACTTGCGTATCCTAATGCCGACAGCAACACTATGACCACGCCATAGGGGTCAAGCCGCAACGTAGTGCCTTGCAACGACAACTCAGCCACTCCCGCAATAGCCAATACAACGGCGGTGATGGTAATCCATGACACTTTCTCACGGAACAGGATAAACATAAGCAATGTCACAAAAACCGGATAAGTGAAATGCAAAGTTGTTGCCACGCCCGCCCCCATGACTTCATAACCGTAAAGAAGGAACAAGGCCGATGCGGTATAGAACAAAGACAACAAGAGCATAACCGGCAAATCGCCCCAAGCTATGGCAAAAGACTCACGCTTGGCAATCATCATCAGGCCCAGAGCCACTGTCGACACAAGAAAACGGTAAAACAAGATAGAATCCGACTGCATGCCTTCACGCATCAAAGGCAATGTAAAGAGAGGTATCAGACCAAACGTAACCGCCGTACCTACGCCGTAAATAAAGCCCTTAAACTTCGTACTCATATCGATTATTATTTTAATGCCTGCAAAAATAATAAATTACACTGATATACAAGCCCGTATGGCTAAAACAAATTTAACATGCACGCCAACAGGCAGCAACAGGCATGAAATGGGCAACACACAAATTAAATCAACAAAATGCACAAATCATACATAACTATGAAAAACAATCGCTACCTTTGTAGACAAGAGAAAATAATGTCAATTATAAAAACGGAAACTACCATGAGAAAAAATTTTGGAGCAAAACCTTGGACTTACCCGCAGCCGGTCTTCATCATCGGCACTTACGACGAACAAGGACATCCCGATGCAATGAACGCTGCTTGGGGAGGAATTGACTATGACGACAGGATAAACTTGTGCCTGAGCGCCGGCCACAAAACAGAGAAAAACCTGCTGGCGGCAAAAGCGTTCACGGTCAGCATGGGTACCGTTGACAAACTTGTTGAATGCGACTATGTAGGTATCGTATCGGCTAATAACGTGCCTGACAAGTTTGACCGTGCCGAATTCCATGCCGTTAAATCCGAGTTTGTCAATGCACCGCTGATTGAGGAACTGCCAATGGCCGTTGAATGTGAACTAGTCTCATACGACCCCGACACATGCCATCTAGTCGGACAAATTGTAAATGTATCTGCCGATGATAGCATCCTCGACGAAAAAGGAAAGATTGACCCCGCTAAACTGCGCCCTATCATATTCGATCCCGTCCACAATGACTATCTCGCTGTCGGGGAGAAAGTCGGTAATGCGTTTAAGGACGGGAACATGCTTAAGAAGTGAAAAACGGATAACCGGAACATAAGGCTGCTAAATCAGCATCCGCAATCGAGGCGTCCCTATTCTCCCATTCGTTTCCCGCCTGATATAGGCCTGTCGGTCCATACCGGCTGGAAGCGGTTGGGAACCAATCGGGTTATGCCAACGGACGGTCTATGCCCTTTTGTTTGAATCTCGATTTCTTTATCACTTGCCAACGGAACAATAAGCATGCAATAAAGAAATAAGCAATAGTCTGTACCCATAAAGCAACATACTCAGTCCATACGTCGCTTAATAAAGCCCCCATGGTGTTCATTCTGACAAAGCCACGGATGCCGAACGTTGACGGGAACAGCCATGACAGCCACTGCCAGAACTCAGGAATAGCACTTTGCGGCCATGACACGCCTGAAATAAATAGTAACGGTACAGACATGAACACTACCACTAGAATGATGTTCTCACGATGAAGTACCGCGCAAGAAACTATCATCGAGAAGAAGATGCACGACAAGACGTAAGGCAACATGAACCATAACATATCACCATGGCTCAGCAATGAAGTAAAACCAAATAAACGCGGAACAACTAGCGTAACATAGGCTACGACAACGGCATAAATCATGAAATAGCACAATGCGCGACCAAGAACTGTCCGGAAAACGCCGTCATAATAGCTGTCATCCGGCAAAAACGAACCTGTGGTACTACGCTCCCTGGCTGTTCCTGCCGACAGGCCAACACCCAGCAAAAGTGTCTGTTGGATGATAAGCATCAACACACCAGGAATAATAAAGTTGCCGTATCCACCCGTAGCGTTGAATATCTGGACCTCGTCAAAATCAAGAGGCTTGGTTGATATCTCGTCTTCACGGTCGGTCCAATTACCGGCACGTTCAATCTGTATCTTTGAATTAACATTGCCTGCTACGGCTGTCGCCGTCTGGTATATGGCTTTATAATAAAGCATGAAGCTCATGTCGCAAAATACACTTACGCGGCTTTGCTCCATACGCATGAGATTAGTCTGAAAATCTGTCGGGAAATACAAGACGCCAAATGCTTCCTGACGACCTATCACGTCTTTTGCCTCTTCAAGATTGTTGCAGTAAGCGGCAATGCGGGTATCGGGAGAAGCGTCGAACTGACGTATAAAATCACGGCTCATCTTACTATGTGACAAATCCACGACGGCAACCGGCACCTCGCGTACCACCTCGTTTGTATAAATCCACGAATATAACAAAGGATAAAACAAAGGGACCAAAATGAAAAATATAAGTACACCTTCGTCCTTCCAAATAGTGCGCATCTCGTCAGCCCATATATGGCAGAGGTCGCCGAAACCTTGTTTTATTCGTTTAATCAATCTCATTTCCCGCTGTATTTGATAACACCGTGCTAAATACTGTTTCTCCAGTTCCCCTCAGTCTACGGCTTATGGCAAGTACTGATAAGTGAGAACATTCTTCTTTATTCTTGATGAAACAAAAATAGGTAATGCCGCAAAAAATACCAGCACCATAACATAAGGCCAAGAAAAATCTATCGGATAGCCGTTGAATATGTTAAGCTGGTAAATCATATAGTAATGTCTTAAAGGAAATAACAGGGCTATAGCCTTTAATTCTGAATCCATTGCCGAAAGAGGGAACGCCGTACCAGAGAGCGAGTAACTAAGTACCGCCCAAAGACAACAGATACTCATTGACATTCGGAGCGACGGCACTATGCCAAAGACAAAAATACCGAATCCTTGAGATGAAAGGACGGCAAGCAAGCCTAACATGAGAATATAACCCGTGCCGCCAGGATGTGGAAAGTTTAATACACCGAAAACATAAAACATGTAAGCATACATGATTACAAGAAACATCAATGTCTGCGGCAGCATCTTCCCCACAAGGGCTACAAATATATTGTCGCCAGAAGCTGAGATCCACTCACGGGCCGAATTAAACTTCAACTCCGTACCCAGAGAATAAGCCGTGATAAGAAAAATAAAAAGCATCAAACAGCCGGGAATCAGCATTGTATTAAGGTAAACGCTGTAATTCACCATAGGATTATTGAGAGTATGAAGGTCGACAACCACCGGTTGCAGGAAACTCATAACCTGTTTCTCGGACAAACCTTTCGCACTCAACACTGACGCTCCCACACTTGCAGACCCAAGTGTGGCTATCGTCTTCAAATCACGGAAGAGCAGGGCTCCGGCCGTATATGAAGCCGTGCTGTAATAAAAAGATATTTTCGGCTGTCGCATTGACAGAAGTTCGTCAGTAGTTCCGTTTGGAATATACAAGAACGCATAAATCTTATTACGCTGAATGGCCCTGCGGGCATCGGCCACATTGGAATAATGCCCTACGACCTTAGTAGCCTGGAATGCGTCCAACTTACGTATAAGCGCACGTGTCGTAGGAGTGTTATCCAAGTCGACTACACCGACAGGCATGTCCGTCGGTTGTCCGTCGGACATCAGTGATGTGAAAAAAAAAGTAACTAAGACCGGAAATACGACGATACAGAACATGTACATCTTGTTCTTGCGCATGATGCCACACTCACGACGTGCGACACGGCAGATCTGTTTCAACATACCACACTTCATCTTATGCACTGTCCTGTATTTGTTATTCTTCCTTATCTCTTTATTATCAACGACATACCGGGACGCAGTCCTTCCAATTTGTCTACCGCACGCGCCTTAACTTCAAAAGTCTTAAGGTCGTACTGGCCGTTACTCTTAGTTGCCTTCCAGACTGCATAGCTTCCTTCATCCTTGATGTAATAAACTTTCATACGTATGTCCTTATTGAAGGCTGGACAATAAGCGATAAAAGTATCGCCGACTTTCAAGCCTTCAAGCTGGTCTTCACGTACGTTGAACGTTCCCCACAAGTCGTTCATTATTGATATGCTCATTATCGGTGAACCGGCACCAACCAGTTCGCCCAACTTAGGATAAACATCGCTCACCTCGCCTTCCATCTGTGCGACCTGCACGGTTTCCTTAACATAAGAATTCACTTCCTGCACAGCACCCTTCGCCCTACGCACTTGTGCAGCAGCAGCTTCACGCTCTTCGCGACGCGCACCTGCAACAGCCATGTCATACTGGCTCTTGGCAGCTTTGGCTTGCGCCTCCATCGCCTTGTAATTCGCGTATGCCTCATCACGTTTCTGTCCACTCATGACACCTTCGTCAAAAAGGCGTTGCACACGTCCGTATGACTTTTCCGCTATTTCAAGTCCGGCCTTAGCCTGTTGCCACACTTCAAAAGCTCCACGTACCTGTTCCCGGCGTGCGCCTCTTTCAGCCATTTCACTCATAGCCGACGCAGCATCTTCCGCACTCATGGCCTGGGCTTTCTTAGCTTCAATGTCAGGAGCATCAAGAATGGCCAAGGTGTCGCCAACTTTCACATAATCACCTTCTTGCACGCGAAGTTCAAGTATTCGTCCGGGCACTTTGCTAGACACACGGTACTCAGACACTTCAACCTCGCCTTGTATAACATCCGGTGTCCGCCCAAATGTCAAGAAGCCTATGATACCCACCAACACCACAACAGCAGCAAAGCCTATCGTCGCCAACAATATATTATTTCGCTGTGATTTCTTTTCCATATTCTTCGTAATGTAATAAAATATTTATAGCCTGGAGGTTCGGAACCTATATCTTATTAAATCCATTTTCCATGTTTATGTCCCGTATCAACATTTGCCTCAATATAATGTTTCTCCAAGTACTTTCTTCAAATTTGTTTGCGTTAATTTTACATCTATGTCGGCATCTATTTTTTGCGAACGTGCCTGCAGCCATGCCGTCTGTGCCGCCATGACATCGGTAACGTCCATCACGCCCTCTTTAAAACCAAGGTTGGCACACCGCAAATTCTCGTCTGCCAGTTCAGAACTTTTCTTTGCCATAGCCAACTTTTTCTCTGCTTCGGCAACCTTGAACGAACTTTGACTTACCTGCAATTCAACTTTTTCACGTGCGTCGTCAAGTTCAAGTTCCGCTATTGTCGTTGCCGTTTTGCTAGCACGAATCTTGTATGTACTCTCAAACCAGTTCCATATAGGCATTCTCACCATCACTCCAATATTCCACACTCCTGAAAATTTACGTTCAAAACCATTGAATAATGAAGGATTTGTAACTAAATATCCACCAGTCAAAGCTATTTGAGGCAGATATGCAGCACGTACAAGCCTTGTGGCCTGCCGGCTTGCCTCTACAGTGTTCTCGAGCATCTTCAACTCAGCTCTTTTTTCAAAAACGGACTCCACGTCCACCGGCTGTACTTGAACGTAAGAAGATATATCCTCCTTGTCTTCATCCTCAAGCACAATTCCACTGTCTGCAGGAAGGCCGCACAACTGACAAAGCAACATCTTTGCAAGGGAAAGTCCGTTGTCAACCTGTGTAAATTGCATTTCCGCCTCGTTAACCTTCACATCGACCTTTAGTCCGTCTGCCCTGGTAGCAACGCCCTCTGCAATCATTTTCGAGACATCTGAACTCAGCTTCTTCACAAGTTCGAGATAACTATTGGCCAGCTTCCACTTATGCTTAAGCGACACAACTGTCCAATAAGCATTATCGACATCATAAACTGTGTTCTGCCGTTGGTTTACAACATTATTCGCAGCCAGTTGCTCGCTTATACCGGCGATCTTGTCAGCAGCAACAATACCGCCTCCCATGAAAATTGGCTGTGTAAACATGACTGAAGCGGCAAAAATATTACGCGTGTCTGTCCTGAAGGCGTCATTGATGGCATTTCCTATCGAATTGCCAACTTGTTCAACTCCTGCTCCCAGCTTTCCGGCGACATTACCAAGCGCCTCACCAACTCCGGGCGTTATCACACCTTGGCTTACCATTTCAGTTATCGCTGACGACATGGTGTTGCCTATCTGTCCTGCCGCAGTCGTTCCAATGCTTCCAAGCGCTCCTTTCTGTTTGTCGTTCAAAATTGATATTTCACGGTTCGTAAACTGATAACCGCCAACAACGCTTACATGAGGCAGATATTTTGTTTTTACAGCCTTATGGGCATCCCGTGCAACATCTTGCTTGAATTTAGCGATGTTAAGTTGCTTGTTGTTACGCAACGCCATTGAACGACAACTGTCAAGAGACAAAACGCGTTGTGCAAATGCCTGACGAACAGGAAATATCAAACAGGCAAACATCACCAAACATGCCTGCGCCCTGCCAAGTCCCGATAATCCACAGGTTTTATGGCAGAAGTTCCTGGTAACATGGCTGTTTTTCGTTTCCATGATTCTAATTTATTTGTTTGTATCTTAACTCTGCAATTCACACAAGATAACGCCATATTATTAAGAGGAGCCTAATATGCAAGCTCCCCATAACCTATATGTTAAATCAAAAGAACAATTTAAAATAGCTTTATCATGACGTTTATTTAATCGTGAAATTCCTTGAGCCAATCATATTACCGTCGGCAAATATGCTCACATTATATGTTCCCTCGCCAAGAAATTCATTAACAGTCCAATAAGTCGTAACCGGAGTTTCATTGCCCGTATATTCAATGACTTTACGCATCGAATAAGGCAAGCTCCTATTTTCATAGGCAAAAGTTCCACCGCCAGAAAGCACTGTGCCCGCCGGAGTGGTTATACGCACGTAAACGGTCTTGTTGCCGCTAACAGCTGTAACATTTTTTGCAATGTTGAAGTTTACCTGTATGGTCTTGCAGCGTTTGATGCGGTTGGTAACCTTACCCCTCTTGTTCTTCAGGGTCATGCTTATACCAGTAGCATCCAACTGTGCGGCAATGGCCACCTTTTCCGAAAGCGACTGCTTGTCTGCGTTCAGACCCTCAATCTGCCTCGTAGCTTCGGCATACTGTCCCTTGACGCGTGTATTCTCGGCAGTCAGGTTCTGGTTCAAACGGTTAAGCGAGTCTATCTCAAGAACATAACTGCGTATGACGGCACGACACGTAGCCAGCTCCTTCTTCAGTCGTGCTATCTCACGGGCATCAGAAGCTTTCACGTTCTTAAGCTCTTGAAGCAGCTTTTCCGTCTTCATTTGCTCCTGTGTAAGCTGTTCTATAATCGAGTCGTTGTTTATCTGAGTCTTCAGTTCACTGTACTGGTCGGCAAACATCTGGTACTCGTTTTCCATTTCCTTCTTGTCAAGTTCTGCAAGTTCCTGCATCTCCTTGTTCGCCTGTTTCTGGCTGTTCAGACTTACGGCAAGGTAAACAACGCCACCGATCAACAACAGACATACTATCACCAACGGAATAACGAACTTCTTATTCATAATTCTTTATTGTTTATTTGACATTATAATTAAATTCCACACGTTTTGATAAAATCATTATGCAAAATTAGCCTATTTCCATTAAAAGTCGCAAAGTTTTTCAAAGTATAAATATCAAAAATGCTAAAATTAGTAATTTTACCGAATTTTTGAACAAAATTAAAAGCAACACTCACATTAAACACTATCGGATAAAACTAAAGATAGAAATCAGCAGTCAGCCCCATGTACCAATCCGAACGCGTCATGTCGTCATTATTCAGGCACTTTTCGCATTCCTCAACAGCCACTGCGGGGCGTTTGCCATAAGCCAACAACCACCGGCCAACAGGCTTGCGGCCAACCGTACGTATGCCACAGGCCTTCAACGGCCAAAGTCCGGCAAATGCAGCTTCTGCGTCAAAAGCCACACGATGCGAAGCCGGAACCACTACAGAAAACACACCTTCGGGCAAGAGCAGCCTGGAAGCATGCCTGAACAAATCAGGAAACGGCAGCGCAACAGATGAACGCGCCAAAGTCCGCTCATAGGTCGAGCTGGCCGGCGAAGCTTCATAAAATGGCGGATTGCATACTATTGAGTCGAACAAGGATGCACTGTAATCCTGTATGGCAGACTCTACAACATCTATCCTGCCCTTGAATTCCGAACGCTCCACATTCTCACTTGCCTGAATGCACGCCCCTGGTTCTATGTCCACAGCCGTGACGTGCGCCTTCGGAAACCTTTGCGCCATCATCAATGCTATCAACCCTGAACCTGTACCTATATCAAGTACACGGTTTCCGCCTGTAGCCCATGCACCTAAAAGCACTCCGTCCGTGCCCACTTTCATTGCGCACTTGTCATGGTTTACAACAAAACGCTTGAACCTGAAACCTGAAGCCATACATCAAATATGTGAATTATATTAAACATTCAATCTTCCTGACTGCAAATGTACTGAAAATCCGACAATACCACAATACCTAGTTCACGTTATATTCACAAAACTCCTTGACGCCGCACGACTGGATAAGACATGAAGCCAACGGTGCAAACCTATGGCAATACGGCCAACAACAAGCACGCACCAGCATCCATATATTTATGATTACCAACTATTTACGAATAAATATTAATCTAAATTATTATAGCCGCATAAGGTATAAGGGCAACACACAAAACCAATACAAATCCAATAGGTGACCTTTTGCAACCCGAAAGGTTACCTATTGCCTCACAAAAGGCGTCCTTTTACAATCCAAAAGATAACCTTTTGAAAATGCCCTTTCAACACGTTGCATTCCAACCATCATCCAGGCCGCATATTCAATCCGGATTGCCATTATATTTAACCACTAATTTCCACTTTACACTGATTAATAAAGCCGTCTCGGCCTGCACCTGTACAATACAACGTTATTAAAATGAAAATAATCATGCCGCCGCGACAAAATGTCGATTAAAATGAGTAAATTTGCACCCCTGATAAATTAATGTGAAATTAAGGTAAGAAGAAACCGGCGTCAGTGCTGCCGGAATAAGATTTACTATTCTAACACGATTATGAAAAGAGAGACTAACAGCGCATTTTCCATGATAGCAGATTACGAAGGCGACATAACAAAACTCTTCGAAGGCAACGAGAACGGCGAGCTGCCAATATTGGCGACGCGCAACCTTGTGTTGTTCCCTGGCGTTGTGTCACCGGTGCTTATCGGACGGACATCCAGCCTCAACCTCGTAAACTACCTGAAAGAGACACCAGACCAAGCATTCGCTGTGTTCTGCCAGAAGAACGCCGAGGAAGACGCTCCGGCAAGGAAAGAAGAGCTTTACGACTATGGTGTGTATGCAAAAATAATTCGTGTGCTCGAGATGCCAGGACAGACAAACAACGTCACCGTAATACTTCAGGGTCTTGGACGCTGCAAGCTGACCGAACTTAAAAGCATCAGTCCGTTTCTAAGGGGAGTCGTCGAAGTGGCTTCCGAGAAAATACCCGACGAGAAGGACAAGGAGTTCATGACGGCCATCGAGGACCTGCGCAATGTCACCATAGACTATGTCAAGAAGAATGACGAGATACCTGACGAGGCACAGTTCGCCCTCCAGAACATCAACAATGCGGTAATACTGCTCAACTTCGTTTGCACCAGCCTGCCGTTCGACGTGAAAGAGAAAATAAAGCTCTTGAAGTCAAACTCGCTGAAGGACCGTCTGTTCAAGCTGTTGAAGATTCTCCACCGCGAAATGCAACTGCTCGAAATAAAGCATGACATACGCACAAAGACACGCGAAGACATTGACGAGCAGCAACGTGAATATTTCCTGCAACAGCAGATTAAGAATATAAAGGAGGAACTTGGCAACGGCGACAGCTATCCCGAACGCAAGGAACTGCTTGAGGCTGCAAAGGACAAGAAATGGCCGGAGGACATCGAAAATACTTTCAACAAAGAGCTTGACAAGCTCGACATTCTCAATCCGCAAAGTCCGGAATTCAGCGTACAGCTGACTTACCTCCAGACTCTTGTAAACCTGCCATGGGGCAGTTACTCACAAGACGACCTCAACCTCAAGCGTGCCGAAAAAGTGCTCGACAAAGACCACTACGGCATGAAAAAAGTAAAGGAGCGCATACTTGAATACATGGCAGTACTCAGCCTAAGACAGGACTTGAAATCACCCATAATCTGCCTGTACGGCCCTCCGGGAGTCGGCAAGACAAGTCTTGGCAAGAGCATAGCCGCCTCGATGAAGCGCAAATACACAAGAATATCGCTCGGCGGCGTACACGACGAGGCTGAGATACGAGGCCACCGCCGCACGTACATCGGAGCCATGCCCGGACGTATAATCAAGAGCATACAGAAAGCAGGCTCGTCAAACCCCGTATTCATACTTGACGAGATTGACAAGGTTACGCAGAACACCATAAACGGCGACCCGGCGTCAGCCTTGCTCGAGGTGCTCGACCCTGAACAGAACTTCGCCTTCCACGACAATTACCTTGACGTGGACTACGACCTGTCAAAAGTCCTGTTCATCGCAACGGCTAACGACTTGAACACTATACCGCGCCCGCTGCTCGACCGTATGGAGCTGATAGAGGTTAGCGGATACATTACCGAAGAGAAGGTCGAGATAGCCAAACGCCACCTTATCCCGAAGGAGAAGGATAACACGGGACTAGGCGACGAGAAAAAGCTGGTATTCACCAAGCAAGCCATCGAGAAAATAATCGAGCAATACACGCGTGAAAGCGGTGTACGCCAACTGGAGAAACAGATTAACAAGGCGTTGCGCAAGCTGGCATTCCTCAAAGCCAAAGACGGCGCACTGCCCTACTACAAGATAACTCCCGAAGAGGTGTCAGCCCTCTTGGGCAACCCGCCCTTCTACCGTGACATATACCAGGGCAACGAATATGCAGGCGTAGTAACAGGCCTAGCATGGACGAGCGTCGGCGGCGAGATACTCTTCATTGAGACCAGCCTGAGCAAGGGCAAAGGCTCTAAACTGACCCTTACCGGTAACTTGGGCGACGTAATGAAAGAGTCAGCCGTCCTCGCGCTTGAATATGTCAAAGCACACGCCAGCATGCTGGGAATCGACTACCGCATCTTCGACCACTGGAACATACACATACACGTACCTGAAGGAGCAACGCCGAAAGACGGTCCGTCGGCCGGCATAACCATAGCCACGTCGATAGCCTCGGCACTGACACAACGTAAAGTACGCGCCAAGACGGCAATGACAGGCGAAATAACCCTGCGCGGCAAGGTATTGCCCGTAGGCGGCATAAAGGAAAAGATACTTGCCGCCAAACGAGCCGGCATAACCGAAATCGTGATGTGCAAGGACAACAAGAAGGATATTGAGGAAATTTCAGACGAATACATTGCCGGAGTAAACTTCCATTATGTAGAAAACATACAGGAGGTATGGGACTTTGCCCTTACCGACGAGAAAGTGAAGAACCCTGTAACGTTTGACATTGAAGACTAAAAACATGTTTTTCGAACTACAACATACCGACAACGCGAGCGACGCGCGCACAGGAATAATAACCACCGCGCACGGACAGATACGCACGCCCATATTCATGCCTGTTGGCACGTGCGGCAGCGTAAAGGGCGTGCATTTCAGCGAACTGCGCGAACAAGTGAAGGCACAAATCATATTGGGCAACACTTACCACCTCTACCTGCGCCCGGGCCTCGACGTACTAAAGGCTGCCGGAGGCCTGCATAAGTTCAACACATGGGACAGGCCGATACTGACTGACAGCGGCGGCTTCCAGGTATTCTCGCTTACGGGTATAAGGAAGCTCAAGGAAGAAGGCTGCGAGTTCCGTTCACACATAGACGGGTCAAAACATTTCTTCACGCCTGAAAACGTGATGGATACTGAAAGAGCCATCGGTGCAGACATCATCATGGCCTTTGACGAGTGCCCTCCAGGACAGAGCGATTACCAATACGCAAAGAAAAGCCTTACACTGACACAGCATTGGCTTGACAGGTGCATAAAGCGTTTCAACGAGACCGAACCGCTTTACGGCTACCGGCAGACGTTGTTCCCCATCGTGCAGGGATGCACGTTCAAGGAACTGAGACGTGAAGCCGCAAAATATGTGGCAGACAAGGGTGCGGACGGTAATGCAATAGGCGGACTTGCCGTAGGCGAACCGACCGAGGTTATGTATGAAATGATAGAGGTAGTCAACGAAATCCTGCCTAAGGACAAGCCCCGATACCTGATGGGAGTTGGTACTCCGCAGAACATACTTGAAGCCATCGAACGCGGAGTTGACATGTTCGACTGCGTTATGCCGACAAGAAACGGCAGGAACGCCATGCTCTTCACATACAACGGTACAATGAACATGCGCAACAAGAAGTGGGAAAAAGACTTCTCGCCCATCGACCCTGACGGGTGCGACGTGGACAAGACGTACTCAAAAGCATACCTGCACCACTTGTTCAAGGCGCAGGAACTGCTGGCCATGCAGATTGCGAGCATACACAACCTGGCTTTTTACCTTCGCCTTGTGAGCGATGCCCGTAGCCACATTGAAGCCGGTGATTTCGTAAGATGGAAATCTTCCGTAATAGACCAACTGGGAAAACGGATTTAACAAAACGGAATGAAGACAAAGAATATCAGGAGATTCAGGAAGGTACTGAAAGCGGCAAGGTGGATAAGGATTCATTTTGCATGGCTTTTCGTAGCATTAGCATGGCTGGGAAGAAGGCTTGGATGGATGAAATACCTCAACCCTGCTAGATATCTGAAAATACTGGACTGGTACATTATTAAGAAATTTATAGGTACATACTTCTACTCGATAGCCCTCATCATCTCCATTTCGATAGTTTTCGACATAAACGAAAACCTTGCCAAGTTCACCCAGTACCACGCTCCGCTCAAGGCGATAGTCGTGGACTATTACATGAACTTCGTACCTTACTTCGCCAACCTATTCAGCCCGTTGTTCGTCTTCATTGCTGTCATCTTTTTTACCTCAAAGCTGGCAGGCAACTCAGAGGTAATATCAATGCTGGCGGCCGGCGTAAGTTTTAAGCGACTGATGCGCCCTTACATGATATCAGCAGCCATCATCTCTGTAATGACCTTTTTCCTCGGGGCATACGTAATACCCAAAGGAACTATCATAAGGCAGAACTTCGAAACCATGTACAAGAACAAGAAGAAGAACACATCTGCCGAAAACGTACAGTTGCAGGTCGGCAAGGGAGTTATAGCGTACATACAGCATTACGACAACAATCTGAAGAAAGGTTACGGATTCTGCCTGGACAAGTTTGAGGACAAGAAACTCGTAAGTCACATGACGGCATCGGAAATTCAATACGACACCATCTCCGACTCAAAATATCATTGGAAGGCACGCAACTGGCGCATCCGTCAATTGAAGGGAATGCGCGAAACTATAACAAGCGGTTCGGTAAAAGACACGACCATTATGATGGAGCCGACCGACTTGGTATTCTCGAAGGGACAGCAGGAAACATTCACCAGTCCGCAACTGAAAGACTATATAAGCAAACAGATCGACCGAGGTTCCGGCAACGTAGTTCAATACGAGGTTGAATACCACAAGCGCATAGCCACATCGTTCGCCTCGTTCATCCTTACGACCATAGGCTTATCCCTATCGTCAAGGAAACGCAAGGGAGGAATGGGTATGTATCTCGGAATCGGACTTGCCCTCAGCTTCACATACATAATGCTGCAAACTGTATCGTCGACCTTTGCCATTAATGCAGACACGCCTCCTATGCTGGCAGCGTGGATTCCAAACATCATTTTCACGGTGGTGGCATATTTCTGCTACCGCAAAGCACCAAATTAATTATATGGATTTTTACGATTTAGATTTAAGCGACAACACTCTAGACGCCATAGACGCCATGGGATGGACCTCCTGCACACCAATACAGGAGAAATGCATCCCGGAAATAATCAAAGGAAAAGACGTGTTGGGAATAGCTCAAACGGGCACAGGAAAAACAGCTGCCTACCTTTTGCCAATACTTAGCATGCTCGATGAAGAGGATTTCCCAGAAGAGTCAATCAATTGCGTCATAATGAGTCCTACGCGCGAGCTAGCCCAACAGATTGACCAGGCAATGCAAGGCTTTTCATACTACATGGACAGCGTCAGCAGTGTAGCTGTCTACGGTGGTAACGACGGAAGCAGGTATGACCAGGAATATAAAAGCATGAAAATGGGAGCCGACGTAATAATAGCTACGCCCGGCAGGCTTATCAGCCATATCAACATGGGCAACGTCGACCTCGGCAAGGTGTCATTTTTTGTTCTCGACGAAGCCGACCGCATGCTGGACATGGGATTCTATGAGGACATTATATCAATAGCCAAACTTCTTCCTACGAGCTGCCAGACAATAATGTTCTCTGCCACCATGCCTCAAAAAATTGAAGACCTTGCAAAAAACATACTCAAAAACCCAGCAATAATAAAACTTGCTGTAAGCAAACCTGCAGAAAAAATAAAGCAGATGGCATGTGTATGCCACGAAAACCAAAAAATCGGGGTATTAAAAGACATATTCAAGACATACGGCCAGAAACGCGTTATTATCTTCTCGAGCTCTAAACTCAAGGTTAAGGAAATAAACAAAAACCTAAGGATGCATAATATAAACAGCGGAGAGATGCATTCCGACCTCATGCAAAGCCAAAGAGACGAAGTCATGTATGCTTTCAAAACCGGACAAGTTGACGTACTTGTTGCAACAGACATAGTTGCCCGTGGAATAGATATTGACGACATCTCCATGGTAATAAATTTCGACGTACCACATGACTCAGAAGATTATGTACATAGAATAGGAAGAACCGCACGGGCCGACCACGACGGAATAGCAATAACACTTGTACGTGGCAAGGAAGTGGGGAAATTCATGCAGATAGAAAAATTCCTTGGCCATGAAGTTGATAAAATCCCATTGCCAAAGGGACTTGGCAAAGCTCCTGAATATAAAGTTATTGAAGAAAGAAAAAGAAAACGCGACGGCGGAAAAGGAAAACGCTTCAGAGGCAAAGGCAAACCAAGAAAGAAAAGCGACAAATCTAAAGAACCACGTAAGTAAGTACAAAACCGTCAGATATATAATAATCAACGTTCAACGTCTCAATGCGTTGGACGTTTTTTGCTGATACAGTTCCACTGACAGAATCACCGTCAATTGATAACACCCGAATATCGGTCAAGCTCAAATGTTCTTCAGAATATAACTTATATAACGTCTCCTTCGTACACCAGTGCAACAATTTTTCCATCAACGTTTCTGCATGTTCGTCCGGGCGTAGCAACCTGCCTGCCACCCGCTCCACACGCCTGCTCACATATTCAACATCAACAGCAACCTTATTTTGGGGCGATACTATCACAGACACAATATTCTTACTATGACTGACGCTTACGTTATAGCCATTATCAAGACAAGGCTTGCCATTTTCATTATGGCCATAGGCGACACCATAACCCAAAATGCGATTAAGCAACGCACGCACGGCAATGACTTCACGCCGCCGTTGCATAGATGACATTGTGTCCAGTTCTGCCCGCAGAGAATCATTCACTACGCCCATGCGTAAAAAATCATCAACACTCTCGTCTATTCTCCACAATCCCAATACCGTATCTTTCCCTACCCTATCCAATGAAATCAGTGGCATATCATTATTCTTATACATTTAAATAAATACAAATAAAGCACCGTTCTTAAAACGGTGCTTCACTTGCATCAGTACTGCTTACCGATTGTGTTTCCTGTTCCTGTACTGAATTACGTACAGGCTTCGGCGACAGAAGTTCCATGTTGTCAGCATATACTTCGGTTACATAACGCCGCATTCCTTTAGGATCGTCATACATTCGGTAATGGATGCGACCTTCAACATATATCTTATCGCCCTTATGTACGTATTTTTCTACAATCTTTGCAAGTCCACGGTATAAAACTATGTTATGCCAATCAGTCCTGTCGGGTACCTGCGTGCCGTTTGGCAACGTATAACCGCGCTCTGTGGTGGCAAGTGAAAACGTAGCTACAGCCTGGTCGTGGTCGTAATACCTCACAACAGGCTCCTTGCCGACGTTACCTATAAGCATTATCTTGTTCATATTATTTCCACATTCCCAAATACTTAAAATGGAAATTCTTGCCTTTTGCCGAAGGGAACTGGCTACGACTGTCTACACGTCCGCGCAAATGCTCAACCATACGATTATAGCAATCAAGTCCCGACATAGCTTTACAATTAACTACAAAATGGGTATCACGATATTCATGCTTGCCTGTTACCGGTACCAAGACCACGCGCTTGAAATCAAGAGAACCTTCATACCAACCGGGTCTGTCTTCAGTAAGACGGGCCAATGCTGGAGAAACTTCATCACGCATGTCATTAGCCTGTATGTTTGAACGAAGAGCCTTCTTCTGCTTGAAATCAAGCATTGTAGCAGCCTCGGTTTTTATTATAATGAAATATACCCTCGGACGTATTTTATAGCGTTTAGGATAATATACGCTACTTACGGCATATTCCCTTATGTCACGCTCCAAGTCAGGATTCATACCTATTTCGTCGATTGAAGCCAAAAAGGAAATAGCATCATCGACATTAGTGACTAATGTCTCTTTATCAAAATATCTTAAGTATAAATTCATGATTGCATTTTTCGTTTGAAGATGAGCGGCAAACGGGACTCGGACCCGCGACCTCAACCTTGGCAAGGTTGCGCTCTACCAACTGAGCTACTCCCGCGTTCTCTCGAAGAGAATGCGCATTTTACAGGTGTAAACGCTCCTGTCAAGCGGTTTTTGAAAAAAATTTGAGAACCGGAAAAAAAGTCCAAGAAAATCAGTGTGGGAATTTGTATTTTTGATTTCTATCAAGAGCGAAGGCAGATTTAACAAAACGACAGTGGCTCTGTGCATTAGATTGACTAAGTAGTTTTGCGTAGGGCGTGAATGTTAAGAGTTCGATGCGAAACTGAACAAATTTCATATGTCCGCTGTCTTCGATAAGTTTTTATTGGTGTCTGCGGGCGTGTGAATACTTACCAAAACATTTTTTTGAGAGAGAGAAACAGAAATGCGCTTGGTTAAGAAGTCTCTGCTTGCTGCTGCTATCGCTACCGCTTGCGGTGCCGCTATGGCCGCCTCTTTGCCGCAGATTGAAGTGCTCGCCACAGGTGGCACGATTGCCGGTTCCGGCAATTCGGCAACGGGTTCGGCTTACACCGCCGGTAAGGTAAGCGTCAACCATCTGGTTGCCGCTGTACCGCAGCTCGCTGACATTGCTCAGGTTACTCCCAAGCAGGTTGTTCAGATCGGTTCCCAGGATATGACCGACGACGTGTGGCTCAAGCTCGCCAAGACCATCAATGCTGATTGCAGTAAG
>OHQR01000341.1_pt1 | contig 33986 bp, 35 predicted proteins | sample 1578191 | NCBI WGS metagenome assembly OHQR01 (sample SAMEA3879577, study PRJEB24766) | human gut metagenome | biome: human-associated habitat; feature: feces | place: USA | collected 1985/1987 | reverse complement strand
CATTGTTCTCATTTAGTGCAGCATTAATTAACGCATTTACATCACTAGCTAATGGTATAGATACGCAGATGACGGAGTTGAAGTTGTTGCACCTGTTGGCGTTCTAAAACTAGGCGCTGATGGCATGTTAACCTCCGCAAATGCCACCCCAACACTTAACAGGACAATTGATAATAACAATAATCTTTTCATACAAATTCCTTTTTCATTAGATTATAACATATTTTTAATTGTTAAATATTTTATGAATTATTTACAATATCCGACATCATACTGTTTCCCATCGAGTACATAGCACATTTGTGCGCATTTGCTGCCTGAAAGATTTCTGTTATTGACTTTGATTTTTATTGGTGGGCAATTTGGTGTTCTTTTTGCGATAATTTGCGGCGAACACATTTCTGTTACACCTAAATCCATCATTCGTTTCATTTTTGATTGATTTACAACTCCACCATTTTTACGGCTTTCAGCATCACGTAAAATTGACATTGCAATTGCATCTAACTGAACTTTTTTAGAATTTCCGTTTAATGAAGTTGAATTTGAGTTTGGAGTTTTAGTAGAGTTGGAATATGTTTTGGGGGTTGTAACAGGTTTAGAATATGTTTTTTGGTAGTTGGGTTTTAGATATTTGTCTGATGGGGATTGAGAATATGCTCCTGTTTTAGGCTGCGCGTTCGGGCCTGCCGGCTGGCTTACTGCAGCGAATGAACTGCCGGCTGTGAGAAATACTGCCGCGGCTAATATTATTAAACTCTTTTTCATATAAATTCCTCCAAAATAATACCTGTCCAGTATAGCATATTTTTTTATTGTTTAAAAGTGTTTTTGTCATTTGTTCATGATAAAATCAGCGTATGATGTATTTTAATAGGGATTTCACAAATGTTTGATAATTTAAGCGAAAAACTGCAAAGTATAATTTCAAAAACACATTCTCAAGAATTGACACAGGACAATATGCAAGATGCCTTGAGGGAGATCAGACGTGCGTTATTGGAAGCTGATGTTAACCTTCGTGTTGTAAAATCGTTTATTTCTTCAATAAAAGAAAAAGCGGAAGGCGAGAATGTTTTGCAGGGGGTAAATCCGTCCCAGCAGCTTGTTAAAATTGTTCATGATGAACTGGTTGAGCTTTTGGGAAAAGAGGTTCAACCGCTTAATTTATCAGCGCATCCGAGTTTGATTATGATGTTGGGTTTGCAGGGTTCCGGTAAAACGACATCATCAGCAAAACTTGCGGTTAAACTAAAAAAAGAAGGTAAAAATCCCCTGCTTGTTGCATGTGACGTTTATAGACCTGCTGCAATTTCGCAATTACAAACTCTTGGTTCTGAAATCGGGTGTGAAGTTTTTACTGTTCCTGAATCTAAAGATGTTCAAAATATTGTACAAAGTGCAATAAATTATGCTAAAGATAACGGATTTAATATTGTAATACTTGATACGGCGGGCAGATTGCAGATTGATACCGAGATGATGTCGGAGCTTTTGATTATTGACAGAGTATTTCAGCCTCAGGAAAAACTTCTTGTCATTGATGCTATGACAGGGCAAGAAGCAGTTCATGTTGCAGAAAATTTTGACGCGCAAATCGGTTTGACAGGTTTAGTTTTGACAAAATTGGACGGGGATTCAAGGGGTGGTTCTGCATTGTCTGTTGTTCATTGCACCGGTAAACCTATTAAATTAACAGGTACGGGTGAAAAACTTAACGCACTTGAAGATTTTTATCCTGAGCGTATGGCTACAAGAATCCTTGGTATGGGTGATATTGTTTCGCTTGTTGAGCGTGCGCAGGAAGTTTTTGATGAGAAAGAAGCTCTGAAATTCCAGGAAAAAATGCAAAAAGAAGAGTTTAGTTTTAATGATTTTTTGAATATGCAAAAACAGATGAAAATGTTTGGTTCAATGGATCAGATTCTTGGAATGCTTCCGGGAGTTAATATTAAACAGGCTGATAGAGAAAAGATTTCTCATGCAAGTGAAACGGAGTTTAAAAAAATTGAAGTTTTTATCCAAAGTATGACACCGGAAGAGCGTGACAATCCGCAATTGATGAATACCAGTCGCAAAAAGCGTATAGCAAAAGGTTGTGGTATGGATATGCATACAATAAATATTTATGTTAAACAGTTTGAACAAATGCGTCAAATGATGGGCGGAATGAATAAAATGCAAAAAATGTTTGGCGGATTTGGTAAAAAGAATGAGAAAAAAGCCATGGTTCAGGCAATGAAAATGATGAAGAAAGGCAAATTTTTCTAAAAATAAGTTGTAAAATTTTATAAATAAGCCTGCTTTATAAGCGGGCTTATTTTATTTTGTGACAATTTATCTGTCCGTTGTCAAGTCCGTATTTTATGTCATGTGTATACATGAACTTTATAGGAAAATATATTATTAATAAATATCTAAGTATAGTGTGTTTGCCAGAAACAAGAATGTGTGTTTTTTTTGAAATAATTTTTATGATTTTATATCTTAAAATATGCCAAATTTTGGCAATATTATTTTATACAACATATACTATTACAAACTGTACTAACAAAACTTTAAATAGATTTTTCAATAAAGGAAAAGAATATATTTTGCTGCTTATATTTTTACTATGTGTAGATATTAGTGTTAACTATTTTAGTACAAACCTTGATAATATTTTTAGGATTTATGACTTTGCTGGTATTTATAATTTGTATTTTTCCCCAAGTTTATGCTATTTTTTAATATTTCTTGTTATCTTAATACATAGAATTGTACAAAAACTAAAATCCAAATTGATTCATAGGATTGCATTCTATAACTATTATCAAATCACAAATAGATAATCAGGGAAATTTTTGGGGGTACTTATATCTTAATAACAATAAAAAGGCAGTGTTGCCACTGCCTGTATATCTAAACTATCTCTCTTCTCATACCAAGATTATTCTATTGTAGAGATGTTCTCCACAAAGAATCGTTAAATTTGCTTTGTTGAGGGTTGGTATCTGCTGATAATGTAACATTGCTAGGTGCAAATACAAATACCAAATCTCCAACTTTTTTAGGGTTACCGTTTAATGCTTGTGATGCTCCGCAAACAAAGTCAATTGTTCTTTGAGATTGTTCTTTATCCAATAGATGAAGGTTAAGCATAACGATTTTTCTATCTTTTAGGTGTTGAACGATTGTGGCAGCATCGTCAAACGAGCGAGGTTCAACAACTATAACTTCATTACCGCCTCTATTCATGCTAGGGTGGCTGATAACTTTTGCTTCATTTTGTTTTTCTATAACAGGAGCATAAGAAGGTGCAACTTCTCTCAATGCATTCCCGTCTTCTACATAATCATAATCATCTTCATATTCATCAGAATCATTCATATCCATAAATGGATTTTCACCGCGAAATCCGTCCATTACGAAATCTACAACTTTTCTGAAACTATCTGCTATTGCTGCCACCGACTTTTCCTCCGTTTATTATTCAAATAATTTTCTACCTATCCTAAGCATCGTTGAACCTTGTTGAGCCGCTATCTTGTAGTCGTGGCTCATTCCCATTGAAATCTCCTCTAACTTGCAGTTATATCTTGATTGTAATTGGTTTCTGATTTGTACTACTTGCGAAAATAATTTTTTTAAGTCTTCATCTGAGCAAACCAGCGGTGCCATATTCATAACACCTGTTATTTCAAGATTTTTAAATTCCCGTATTTGTTCAAAGTTATTAAGCACATCATCAATTGAAAATCCGAATTTTTGTTCTTCATTAGCGTTATTTATTTGAATAAGCACTTTTTGAACTTTTCCGATTTCCGTTGCGTGCTGCGAAATACTTTGAGCAAGTTTTACCGAATCAACCGAATGTATGTAATCAAAAACTTTTACTGCTTGTTTTACTTTGTTTGTCTGTAAATGACCGATAAAGTGAAACGTTGAATTTTCTCTTACTTCTTTCGGAAGGTTATTTATCTTTTCGGATGCCTCAATAACTCTTGATTCTCCGAAATCACGCAAGCCTGCGTTGTATGCAGCAGTCATTGCGTTCTCATCAAAATACTTTGTAACTGCAATTATCTTTGGTTTACAAGGTGCGATATCTTCTTGTATTTGCAAAAGATTCTTCTTAACTGTATCAAACATCATTCACCTCTACAAGAAAACTGCTCGAACTTGAGCATATTTTAATTGTACCTTGTTTTTTCGGCATGTCCAAAATATTTATTTCTGTTAATTTTATGAAAATATAAATAAGGCTGAAACCATGTCGGTGACATGATTCCAGCCTGAATAGAGTTTGGTAATACTTGTTAATATAACTTAACAATCGCCATTTCTGCTTATCCTGAAACCCTTGTTAATATTGAAAGGCATGCTTTATTTTTTCTAAACATCAATATAGTGATTGAGGGAATTGTTTTTACAAAAGTTTACTTATTTGCTGAAATGGTTCAAAATTCTTCTGTACTGCTCATCTCGAGAATAGCCGAGCATTATTCCGAGTATAAAATCTTCGTAGTGCGATATCTTGTTCAGTTCTTTGCTTGAAAATTGGTCTAAAATCTTGAGGCAGAGCGGATTTCCGAAAAATAGATTTATCTTGTCGTATCCGGCATTTTGGGTTTTGTATTTTGTTTTCAGTGTTTTGAGCAGGTTTGTATATATCGGGAGTTGTGATTTTGAGCAGGTATATAGCGCTAAATCTCTAATTCCCTTTTTGTATTCATATATCAAATTTTTAAAAAGTTCCATATAAATCCTCTTTTTCGCTATTCTTATTTTTTAGACGTGTAACCTCTAAAAAAGTTTCTTTGTGGTAATATTAATTCTGCAAAAAGGATAACCACTATGAATTTACAAAATAATTTCGGCTTGGCTTTTAGTCTTACAATGTTAGCGGGTTTGACAACTGCGATTGGCGGGGCTGTTGCTTTTATTACCAAAAAAGATAATTTAAAAGCATTATCGGTTGGTTTGGGATTTTCAGCGGGGGTTATGATTTTTATATCTTTGGTTGATATTATACCAAGTTCCGAGAAGCTTTTGCAGGCAAATTTTCCAAATATGTTTCAGTGGCTTGTATTTGGCGGTTTTGTGCTGGGTTTATTAGTGTCTGTTGTGATTGACTATTTTTTGCCTGATCACGTTGATACGGAAGAGCTATTAAATCCTGATGATCCGCAGGCAGGTGAACATAATTTTTACAAATTAAAAAGAGCAGGCTTTATGACGGCGATTGCTATTTGTATTCATAATTTTCCTGAAGGTATGGCAACTTTTTTGACTACGACTCAGGATATTACGTTGGGTTTGTCTGTTGCGTTTGCGATTGCGATACATAATATTCCCGAAGGGATTGCGGTTGCTCTTCCTATTTATCATGTTACGGGTAAAAAGCGTTATGCAATGCTGTATGCTGCATTGTCAGGTATAACCGAACCGATTGGTGCGTTAGCCGGAATGTTTGTATTCGGGCTTTTTGTACCTCAAATTCTTGTGGGGTTTTTGATGGCTTCTGTAGCCGGGATTATGACATATATTTCATTTGACACCCTTTTGCCGCTTGCAAAAGAGTACGGAAACTGGCACCTGTCAATTATTGGTATAATGTCAGGAATTTTATTCATTTGGATGAGCCTTATTCTTCTTGGCTAAAAATCCTTTTAGTGCTTAACAATATTTTAAAAAGTATCGACAAATTATTATGTTTGTTGTATGTTAGGGCTACATGCAGAAATATAAATACAAAAGGAGAATTTATTATGCAAGTTATATTAAAAAAAGAAGTTCAAAACTTAGGTGAAGTTGGCGATATCGTTAATGTTAAAGACGGTTATGCAAGAAACTTTTTACTTCCTCAAGGTGCTGCTGAAGTAGCTACAGCAGGTGCTTTGGAAAACAGAGAAAAAAATATTGCAAGAATTAAAGCTAAACAAGAAAAATTGCATCAAGAAGCTTTAGAAAAAGCTGAAGCTATTGAAAAATTCGGCAAATTGGAATTGTCAGCAAAAGCCGGTGAATCAGGCAAATTATTCGGTACAATTACAACTAAGAAAATTACTGAAGAATTAGCTGCAAAAGCTGGTATTGAAGTAGATAGAAAAACTGTTTCATTGAATGCACCGATTAACAAAATCGGCAACTACACAATGCTAATCAAATTAACTTCAAAAGTTAAATGTGAATTGGCAATTGCAGTTTCAGCATCAGAAGTTGTTAAAGAATCAATCGAAGAAACTGTTGAAGAATCTGCTGAATAGTTTATATTTTGTCAAAGGGAGTGCGGATGAATCAATTTTCTAATCTAAAATTACAATCACTGGCGATTGGTTCCCTGCCTCACAATGACGTAAATAAAGCAATGCTGTTAGTGGAAAAAGATTTTTCTCAAATTCCGTTTTTCCCGCAGCTGGCAAATATTAGTAAAAACGAAGACATGATTATCCAAATTTTGGAGGGTTTGCCTTCGTTTTTGCCTTCTAATACCGAAAATATATTTATCGATAGTGAAAGTGATAAATTTTTTGAAGATTTGGAAGAGTTTTTTACCGATTACGAAGAGATTATAGGTAATCCTGAATCTGAATTGCTTGAAAAATATGGCATAAGTGAAGATTTTTCGTCAACTTTTCCATATTTAGAAGAAATTATCAAAAAGAGTAAGCCGGATTTTGCCAAAGGACAGGTTGCCGGACCGTTTACGCTTGCTGCGGCATTGACTGACAAGGAAGGTAAAAGTGCTGTATTTGACGAAACTTTGCGGGATATTATTCTGAAATTGTTATCTTTAAAGGTTTTATGGCAGATTAAACGGATAAAACGTGCTAATGCCGCTACTGTTCCGATTATTTTTATGGATGAACCTTCAATGTCACAGCTTGGAACATCTGCATATTTGACAGTTTCAGAGCAAGACGTTGTTGAAATGTTATCTGAAATTGTTGATTTAATTCACGATAATGGCGGGATAAGTGCTATTCATTGCTGTGGAAAATGCGATTGGTCTATACCAATCAAAGCAGGTGTTGATATTGTGAATTTCGATGCGTATGCTTTCTCAGAACATTTTAATTTATATCATAAAGAAATTAAAGGGTTTTTGGAAAAAGGCGGTAAAATTGCATGGGGGCTTGTTCCTACGCTTGATAGTGATGCCTTGGAAAAGATTACGATTGATTCTCTTGTTCAGAATTTTGAAAATTCGGTAAAATATTTGACTAATAAAGATATTGATGAGAAACTTATTACAGATAACTCGTTAATAACATCATCTTGCGGAGCCGGTACTTTAACGGTAGAGTTGGCGGAATATGCGATGGATTTGGTTTTTGAGTTGTCGAATGAATTAAGGAAGAGGTTTTAAGATTTGACGGTAAAACTTGCAATAACCGGTAAGGGTGGAAGCGGTAAAACAACTATAGTAAAAGCTTTTATGAAGATTTTTAGGGAAATGTTTCCGGAAAAATCAATTTTACTTTTTGATAATGATTTGTCCAGTGAACTCGGACATAGCTTTGGTTTGGACATAAGAAATACCATATACGGTATCAGGAGCGGAAAACACGAGTATAAAACAGGTATTCCCGAAGATATGACAAAACAAGAGTTTATTGAGTGGGCTATGGAGGACATTCTTGTGCCGCTTGAGGATAATGTTGATATTATTGTTTCCTGGTTTGTCGGTTCAAAAGATTGCAGATGCCCTATTACAAAACAAATTAACGATGCTGTTTATAAGTTGATTAATCGTTATGATCTGGTTATTTTTGATTGTGAGTTTGATTTGAAGTATTTAAATCAGCTTGTTGATGTTGAGATTGATTCAACTTTAATTGTTGCAAAACCCTCAGAAGAATCTGCACATCTGGCAAAACGTATTGAAGAATTCAGTTCTAAATATGCTGCAGGTAATCAGTTAGGTGTTGTATTAAATAAGGTTGATAATGATAACTTGTCTTCTGTTTATGAACTTTTAAGAAAGTATGATTTAGAAGTTCTTGGGGTAATTCCTTTTGATAATGGACTGAAAAATAATTCTATTTCAAGGGATTCAGAAGTTGTAAGGCAAGCTATAAAAGATTTTTATTTCAGATTAAATCTTCCGCAGGCAAAGCAATAGAGGTAAGATGGCAGAGATATTAGACGGTAAAAAGTTAAGAGAAAAGTTACTTGCGGATTTAACGCTTAGAATTGATAAGTTTGAGATTAAACCGACACTTGTTGTTATTTTAGTTGGTGAAAATCCTGCAAGTAAGATTTATGTAAATAACAAGAAAAAAACTGCCGAAAAACTTGGTATAAATTCGCTTGTGGTAAATTATCCTGCTGATATTACAGAAAGTGAACTGCTTGAAAAGATTGAAGAATTAAATAATGATAAAAATGTTACTGCAATTCTTGTTCAGCTTCCGCTGCCGGAGCATATTTCAAAAGAAAACGTTATAAATGCAATTTCACCGGATAAAGATGTTGACGGGTTTACGCCATATAACTTTGGAAGATTATTTTCAGGAGAAGAGCCGATTGTTTATCCTTGTACTCCGAAAGGAATTTTGCTGCTTCTTGATGAATATAATATTAAATTGGAAGGAAAACATGCTGTAGTTGTAGGGCGTTCAAATATTGTGGGGCGTCCGTTATCCCAAATGCTTTTAAATCGTAATGCTACAGTTACTATGTGTCACAGCCGTAGTGAGAATCTTGAAAGCATAATAAAAACTGCAGACATTGTTGTTTCTGCAGTGGGGAAAAATATTATAGAAGGGAAAATGTTAAAATCCGGTTGTGTGATAGTAGATGTAGGAATTTTCAAAGATATGAACGGGAAAACCCGAGGAGACGTAGATTTTGAAAGTGCTTCCAAAATTGCATCATACATATCACCGGTTCCTGGCGGTGTAGGACCAATGACGATTGCGTCTTTGATGCTTAACACCGTGGAACTTTTTGAAAAAAATCTGTCTTGATTTACTATGAATTTAACAGATTCAATGTACAGCTTGATTTGATGTTGTTGGTTACAAGTGTTTTCAATCCTGAAATTTCGTTTTCAATAGCTGTCATTTGAGAATCTAGTGAATCCTTTTCTGTGTTTAATTGTTCATCTAAATCTGCGTAGTAAATGTAGTCTGCATCTTCAGTGTAATCTTCATCTGAATCAGCACTTGCGTATTCTCTTTGAATGGATGTCATCTGCGCACCTGCTGCTTGAATTTGGTTTTGAATTGATACCAGTTGAAATTGTAAAAAGTTTTTTTGTAAAGTCAATAAGCTCTTTTGACTTGCTAATGCTAAAAATGCCATATCTCGTCTCCTTATTTAAATTTTTAAGTTCTCTCTTCTATATAAAGTTTTTTTAAAATCATCAATTTCAGAAATTGTTTTATTTGTAACATTTGTTTACATTCCGTTTTTGTAAATATCTATGTAAATTACTTGCCTGCCGGGTCTGGTTAATGTAGAATAAGAATAATGTTGGGGAGGAAGCTGGATTAATGCCGAAATTAGCAAGACAATATGATGACAGATATTATTCTGAATATCGTGTTGCAACCGGGTATTCTAATGTTTACTCCAGCCGCCGTGCGGGTTCAAATGCCGGCAGAGAGGCATATTACAAAGAGCTGCGTAATGCCAACAGGCCCAAAAAACGCAAATCTAGAAAGAAGAATATATTTCAATTTATAGTATCTCTTTCTGTGCTTGCTTTTATTATGTTGTCTGCAATGCCGTATTCGTTTAATAATATTACAAAGGCAATGTTTGCCCCGACTCCTTATGATGAAATTTCAACAGATATGCATCAGGTAAGTTTTCCAACTCATAACTACCTTTCAAATACTTTCTTTATGGGTGAGCGCGGGTTTAGCTACTCAGAAGATAGCAAGTCTGCCCAGATGATGCCTTTGAAAGAAAATGTTAATATGCCTGTTTTGAAACAGGAATTGATGAATTTGATGGAGTTGTATCAAACGGTTAAGCCGGCTGTATTTGTATGGGATTATGATACACAGAATTATGTTGATATTAATGCTTCAAAAATATATTCAACTGCAAGTATTATAAAAATACCGGTGCTTATTGATGTGTTTAAATCAATTGAAGCCGGTCAGTTTTCATTAAATGATAAGATGCCTCTGACTGAATATTATAGAACGGAAGGTTCAGGGAGTATGCAGTTTAAGGCAAGGGATTCAGAATATACGATTGATGAATTGGCAATGCGTATGATTACGGAATCTGATAATTCTGCAACTAATATGCTCATGGCTAAAGTCGGTTCTATGACTGATGTTAATCGTTCAATCAGGGATTGGGGTTTAAAAAATACCACAGTGCAAACCTGGCTTCCTGATTTAACCGGTACTAATCGTACGACTGCCAGAGATATGGCAGCTATGCTTTACAATATTGATGAAAATGATAAGTTTTTAACCGAAGAATCAAGAAGCAGAATGCTTAATTATATGGCTCATGTCCATAATAACAGACTTATTCAGGCTGGGCTTGGACCCGGGGCTGTATTTTTGCATAAAACAGGGGATATTGGTTCAATGCTTGGTGATGCCGGTATTGTTATCGCGCCCAACGGTAAAAAGTATATTGTAGTTATTCTTGCAAATCGTCCGCATAATTCTATTGCGGGTAAAGACTTTATTGTTCACGCTTCTGAAATTATTTATAACTATATGGTAAAATAAAATTAAATTCTTATATTTATTAGGAATTGGTAGTTTATGGAAATATATTATTTAAAGAAAAAAAAGTTTTTAACAAGTATTGATACTGCAAGTTTGGAAAAGTTTTCGAATGGCAGGCGGTATTTGTCACAGGATAAATATATTGAGCATCTTTGTGGATTATTTTTAACAAAATTTATAGCAAAACATATTTATGATATTGATAATCCTCAAATTGAGCTTTGCGGCGGTAAACCTTTTTTCAAGAATGAGAAAATCTTTTTTAGTATTTCGCATTCTAATGATGTTGTCCTTGTAGCTTTTAACAACCGTAATATAGGGGTTGATGTAGAATATATGTGTGAGCGTAATTATAAAGGTATTATGAAACGATATGGTAAGGTTTCAGACAATCCGGCGCGAACTGAGTTTTATAAGTTTTGGACTGTTCATGAGGCTGAAATAAAGTTAAATAGTGAAATTAAATCATTGTTTTCAGCTTTATTAGAAAAAGATTACCTGTTTTCTTGTGTTTCCGATGATATTCTTGTTACGGATTTTTGTATAAAGAAATTATTTTTAAACGGGAAAAATATTGACTTGGTAAAAGAGTTTGAGTATCCGAAATATTTGTATCTAAAAAAGTAATATAAAGTTGCATAAGGTTTATATTTCTGCAATAGTAAGGTTAAGGATAGAAAAAGGGAGAAATTTAATATGGATATAAAAGCCGTAATTTTAGCTGCAGGAAAAGGTACCAGAATGAAATCCGAAACTACTCCGAAAGTTTTGCATCAAATTATGGGTAAAACATTACTCGGGTATGTTTTGGATAATGTTAAAAATTTTGTGTCTGAAGAGTTTGTAATTGTCGGGCATCACGCCGAAGATGTTGAAAAATTTGTAAAAGATAACTACAGCAATGCAAAAACGGTTCTTCAAACACCTCAGTTGGGTACTGGTCATGCTGTTTCAATGGTTTGCCCTGAGCTTGAAAATTACGATGGGCTTGTTATAATCCTTTGCGGTGATACTCCGCTGGTTAAAGAAGAAACATTAAAAGAGTTTGTTGAATTTCATAAAAACAATAACTCTGATTTAACTGTAATGAGTACAATTTTTGAAAATCCTGCAAATTACGGCAGAATCATAAGAGAAGATAACGGCTCTTTAAAATGTATAGTGGAAGAAAAAGATGCAACAGTTGACCAAAAAGCTGTTAAAGAGGTTAATGCCGGAATTTATTGTTTGAACTGGGGCAAAATCAAATCGGCTTTCGGGCAGTTAAAAAGCAACAATGCCCAGGGAGAATATTATTTAACCGATATTATCTCATGGGGTAAAGCTCAAAATTTAAATGTTAACGCTTATATTTTAGAAGACAGTGATCAGATTTACGGTATTAATTCAAGATTAAATCTGGCAGAAGCTACAAAAATGATGAATCGCCGCAATCTTGAAAAATATATGGTAAACGGGGTTACCATTGTAGATCCTGAGTCTACTTGGATTAGCGAAGATACTGAAATCGGGCAGGATACGATTATCTATCCCGCAACTTATATCGAAGGGAAAAATGTTATCGGTAAAAACTGCAAAATCGGACCTTGTGCACATTTAAGAGGCGGGGTTGAGGTTTGTGACAATGTAAAAGTAGGTAATTTTGTAGAAGTTAAGAAATCAAAAATTTTATCAAATACGAATGTCGGCCACCTGTCATATATCGGTGATTCCGAATTAGGTGAAAGGGTTAATATCGGTGCCGGAACAATTACCGCTAATTATAATCCGCTTACTAAAACAAAATCAAAAACTATTTTGGAAAATGATGTTAAAATTGGGTCTAATTCTGTACTTGTTGCGCCTGTTGTTGTTGAAGAGGGTGCAAATGTAGGCGCAGGCGGGATTATAACAAAAAATGTTCCGAAATGGTCTTTGGCTATTACCCGTTCGCCGTTAAAAGTTCTTGAAAGCTGGGTAAAGAAACAACTTCATATGTAAAATTTTGTTACAACATCTGCAGGGTTTTTGCCGGTTTTGTTAAAATTTATATTCACAGGGTTTAGTACTCATATAGCAGTGAAGTTGGAGAAAGTAGTATGTTATCAGTTCAAAATTATCGTATGACACCAAATGTGGTATCATTTAAAGCTCAAAAAGAAAATCAAACAGAGAATAAACCTTTTAAAACTCATGCTGGGTTAAAAACCGGTGTAGGATGTGCTGTAGCAGAAGGTGCTATGACAGGTTTTCTGGTATCGGGGTTAACTCGTGGTATAAATGCACTTAAAGGCCAAGAAGATGAAATATTAGATATTGTTGCATCTGGTATGAAAGAGTCAAGAAATGTCTTATTGTTATTATATCTTCCGGTGATGGCTTTAACTGCGCTTGGATGCGGAGCTTTAGTTGATAATAAAATCAATAAAAAGAATGCCGAATTAGCTGAAAAAGTTAAACTTAACGGTAAAAGAGAAGTGCTGAAAAACGAAAAGAATGCTAATATAACCAAAAATGAAAATGTTTATTATAAATCTAATGATGGTAAGAAATTAGGTACCATTTTGGGTGTAGTTGCAATGCCGTTATTGGCTTTTGTTCAGGCTAGAAAACTTAATGTTTTATCTGCGGGTATCAGTGCTGCTTTAGGTGCTGTTGGCGGACTTATTCTGGGCGCAATTACTGATGCGTGTGCTAATAGATCAGCTGCTAAGCATGCCGATAGACAAGCTGTTATCAATTTATAAGATTATTGATTAAAGTATAAATAAAAAACGGTTCATATAGGGTCGTTTTTTATTTTATTATTAATTTTATCTTTACTTTTTTTCTTAAAGGTTTATGATTAGATAAAGAAGTATTGGGGGAGTAAAAATGTATAATCCTAAGTCGCGTAAAGCCGAAGAGTTCATTTGCCATGAGGAAGTTTTGGCATCTGTAAAATATGCACAGGAAAATAAAAATAATGTTGAACTTATTGATAAAATTTTAGATAAAGCAAGGTTAGGTAAAGGTTTGTCGCACCGAGAAGCTGCAGTTTTACTGGATTGTGAAATCGATGAAAAAAATCAGGAAATTTTTGAACTTGCTAAAAAGATTAAACAGGATTATTACGGAAACAGAATTGTTTTATTTGCGCCGTTGTACCTGTCAAATTATTGTGTGAACGGTTGTGTTTACTGCCCTTACCATGCTAAAAATACGCATATCCCTCGTAAAAAAATGACACAAGAGGAAATAAAGGAAGAAGTTATTGCGCTTCAAGATATGGGGCATAAACGCCTTGCGATAGAAACTGGGGAAGATCCTGTTAACAGCCCGATTGAATATGTTTTGGAGTCACTTAAAACTATTTATTCTATCCATCATAAAAACGGTGCCATTCGCCGCGCAAATGTTAATATTGCAGCAACAACAGTTGAAAATTACAGGAAATTAAAAGAAGCCGGAATTGGTACGTATATCTTGTTTCAGGAAACTTATAATAAAGAATCTTATGAAAAACTTCATCCGACCGGACCTAAACACAACTATGCCTACCATACTGAAGCCATGGACAGGGCTATGGAAGGCGGAATTGATGATGTTGGATTGGGGGTATTGTTCGGGCTTGAATTATACAGATATGAGTTTTCTGCATTATTAATGCATGCACAGCATTTAGAAGCTGTGTTTGGTGTAGGTCCTCATACTATTTCCGTTCCCCGAATTAGAAGGGCTGATGATATTGACCCGTCTGCTTTTGATAACGGAATTGATGATGATACTTTTGCCAAAATTGTTGCATGTATCAGGGTTGCTGTGCCATATACAGGCATGATTATTTCAACCAGAGAGTCTAAAAAATGCAGAGAAAGAGTATTGGAACTTGGAGTATCTCAAATCAGCGGCGGTTCAAAAACCAGTGTCGGCGGTTATGCACACCCTGAAAATGACTCAGAAGAAGACACTGCTCAATTTGAAGTTGAGGACAGAAGACCTCTTGATTCTGTTTTAAAATGGCTTATGGAACTTGGTTATGTGCCAAGTTTTTGTACAGCGTGTTATCGTGCTGGTCGAGTTGGTGACAGATTTATGGAAATATGTAAAGAGCAGCAGATTCATAATTTCTGCCATCCAAATGCGATTATGACCTTGAAAGAGTATCTGGAAGATTACGCATCAGATGAAACCAAAAAAGTTGGGGAATCGCTTATCCAAAAAGAATTGGCTGAGTTTGAAAATAAAGAAGTAGAGTGTATTGTAGAAAGTAATCTTAAAAAAATTGAGCAAGGTGAGCGCGATTTTAGATTTTAGAAATTTATGATATTATATAAATATGAATTTTGAAGAAAAAACACTAAATTCAAAAGTTGTATATGAAGGCAAAGTCGTTACTGTGATTAAAGACGATGTTGAAGTTGCCGATGGTCATAAATCTTTTCGAGAAGTAGTATTGCATAGCGGCGGGGTTGTTATTGCAGCGTTCAAAGATGAACAGACAATTCTGCTTGTAAAACAATATCGCTATCCTCTAAAAGAAACTGTTTTAGAGCTTCCGGCAGGTAAGCTTGAAATCGGTGAAAATCCTGACGATGCTTCAAGACGTGAGCTTGAAGAAGAAACAGGTTACCGTGCAAATGTTTGGAAATCTCTTGGGTATATCAACACGACTCCGGGGATTTGTACCGAAAAATTATATCTTTATCTGGCTAAAGATTTGGAGTTTGTCGGGGAGCACCCTGATGAAGGTGAAATTATAAAATGTTGTGAATACAAGCTCTTAGAAGTGCTGGATATGATTTATAACGGTCAAATTAATGATGCAAAAACAATCTGCTCGATATTTCGTGCGATTAGAAGTTAATATGAGGATTTTTTGTTTATGATAAAAATGATTGCTACTGATATTGACGGAACTATTTTAAAATGGGGTTTGGATTTTACTCCTAAGATGAAAAAATGTATTGAAAAATTGAAAAATGCAGGAGTGAAAATAGTTCTGGTGACAGGCAGAATGCACTGTGCAACTCTTCCTGTAGCGCGTGAATTAGGGCTTGATACTCCGATTATTTCATATCAAGGCGGGTTGATTAAGGATTTTGATAATAATACTTTATACCAAAGAAATCTTGATTCCTCATACGCAAAGGAGATTATCCGTTGGGCAAGAGAAAATAATATTCATATAAATCTTTATCTTGATGATAAATTGTATGTTGAGCAGGATAACGATATTGTAAAATCCTACACAGATGGCAAATTTATTGACTATACTGTATGTGATTTTGATACTTTGGAAATTGAAAATGTTAATAAAATTTTAGCAATCGACTTGCAAAACATAGAAAGAGTTACAAGCTGGGTCGATGAATTGAAGGCTAAATACCCGGATTTATATATCGTAAAATCTACTCCGTATTTTTGTGAAATTGGCAGCGGTGAAGCTAAAAAATCCCTTGGGGTTCAGTATTTATGTAACATGTGGGGGATTAAAAAAGATGAAGTTTTGACAATAGGTGATCAAAATAATGATATTGACCTTGTACAATCAGGCGGAATAGGCGTTGCTATGGGTAATGGAACTCCTGAACTCAAGAAATGTGCGGATTTTATTACAGATACTGTTGAGAATGACGGCTTTGTTAAAGCTGTTGAAAAATTTGTTATTCCGGCTTTGTAAAATTATTGTTTAGTTGCAGGGACTAAAGTTCCGCCGCAAACATTGCAAACTTTTGGTTTTGTTTCGAGCTTACAAAATTCTTTTCCGCATTGCGTGCATACATATTTTTTCCTGCGTAAAAGGATAATAATGATACCTAATATTGGAATGATTAGTTGAAGCAGGGTAACCATTATACCTATAATTAATATTGTAAGGCTGAAGGAAAGATTATAATATGGCGGCAAGCCTTCAATGGTATCGTATGTAACAGGAGTTTGTACTTCTGTTTTTGTTGTAGGTCTTGTTACGACTACTGTTGCCAATTTTATGTTATCTTTCATCAAAAAATCCTTTTAATGAAGTTTATTATATCATATTTTATCAATATCATGTTATAATGGTGAAACAGGAGTTATAAAATATGTACAGAATTGGTATAGGATATGATATTCATAAATTGATTGAGGGACGGGATTTAATTATCGGCGGGGTTAAAATTACTCATGAAAAAGGGCTTTTGGGACATTCTGATGCTGATGTTTTAATTCATGCTTTGATTGATGCAATGTTAGGGGCACTTGCGCTTGATGATATAGGAACTCTTTTTCCGGATACGGATCCAAAATATAAGGATATTGATAGTACGCTGCTTTTGAAACATGTTTATAAACTTGTTCAGGAGAAAGGATATTATATTGTGAACATTGACAGTAATATTATTGCCCAATCTCCGAAGATGATGCCATATATTCCTAAAATGAAAGAAGTTTTGTGTAAGATTTTAGAAGTCTTACCGGGCGAGCTTTCTATAAAGGCAAAAACTAAAGAAAAACTTGATGCAGTAGGGCAAAAGCTTGCAATTGAAGCTAATGCGGTTGTTTTGCTTGAAAAACGTATGAAAAAATTATACTAATTTAGATTGTCTGCAGTACTGGTATTACAGCTTATTCCAGCCGGCAAGTTCAACGTATAATTCATCGGATTGTTTTCTTATGTATTCAACAATCGGTGAGATGTTTTGTATTTCTTCGTTTTCAAGATTGTTTTGGCAATAATTGTCCAATACTACGCAGGTATTGTATATTTTTTCACTTAACGTAATTTTTTTTATATTTTTCATTTTTTAAATCTCCAGACTACAAAAATTATTATTTATTAAAAATAATTCCGGTTCAAGCAGGTGTAAAGAAATATTACAATATAATTGGAGATATTATTAAGCTCTAAAACGGTCTGAAATGTAGCTCAATATTGCTCCGCCAATTTCTTCGTTAGGATCAAAAGGCTGATTTTTATTTTGATTTTGCATTGAATTTTGAATCAACATTTTTACTAATGGCCCAAAAGCATCAGGTACCTGTGTTTTTCTATAAATCCCCGCAAGAAAAGTCTGAATATTGGGTGAATCTGTATTGTTAAATCTTGAAAATACTGGATATAGTTTATCTATGCCTTTTGTGCCGTTATCAAGCATTCTGTCTATGATATAAAGAGTTTCTGTTACTTGGGCTTCGTTATTTGAGTGAGCCAAAATGTCAGTCAAATATGGCAGAGCCTGTTCTTTTTGCTTTACAAAATAATCGACTTCATTTTTGTCAAAAATTGCATAGTTTCTGGTTGGAGTCGGCAGCTGGCATGAGGCGCAGATATACTGTGGCGGATATGTTGCTTGGCTATAAGTTTGTACTTGTTGTATCATATTGACTCCTTATGAATATACAAACGGCGGTCCGTTTTTAACCTCAAACAAGACATTTTCTGCCATGGTTTTTAGTTCTTCTTTACTTCTTTTCCCGCTGTCGACCTGTTTATAAAATTCATCAATAAGAGGTTGGACAGCGGCATCTTTTTTGGATTTGAAGTTTCTTAATTCTGTTGAAACCAGGCGTTTTTGAAGTTCCAGTTCGGTTTCTGCATTAATCTTTTTAACCTGAACTTCTTTTATTGCATCTCCTGCCAGTTTTCCGCCGTAACTTATTGCGGTGACTCCTGTTATTCCAAGAAATAACTGCTTAAATTGCGGGTTTGAAGTGTCTAAAAGCCAATTGTAGAAAAATGCGCGGTAATCGTCAACAAAAGAATTGAATGCAGGTTTTGGTGTGCCATCACCCCCTATATGCGGGTTAACTTTTGTTGTTGAAGTTCTCATATTTTTAAGAACTAAATTTAAAAATTCTTCTTTTTCTTCAGGTTTCCATTTTAAAGCTTTAATTTGAGTTCTTATAAAATCTTCTGTTGAATCTGATGTCATGAACATTAGTTCAAGGTTGTGTTTATCGATATCTTTCGAAGCCTCTGTTGATGTTTCAACGATTTGTCGGATTGCGTTTTGCGCCCTTTCAATACTTTTTTGAAGATTTAATTTACTTTTTTGAAGATTTTTTAATGATAAAAATCCTAGTCCGACAATTCCTGCAACAGTTCCAATACCAAGCAGAATGTTTCCTATATTTGAATTTTGTCTGTCACTTTCATTATTGTTTTTTGATGTAAATGGCAGGTTTGAATATCTGTTTTTGCCAAAGTTTAGCAAAATTTTGTCATTATCAGGAGTTAAATATTTTTCAAAATCCGAGCTGTATTTTGAAAGCATACTTCTTATAATCTGCATTTTCCCTGAAAAAGACTGGGTTTCGACTGAAATCAAGTTTTCCTGAAGATTTTTTTGAATATTTGCTTCTTTTCGTTTAACCCAAACGTCTTTGTACCCGTCAAAGAAGGTTTTACCCATAAATGCCATTGCTGAAAGGGTTAAAACTCCAATGCCTGCAATAAAAGTTTTTCTTCCGGGGCTTTGAATCATTTGATAAATTACCTGGAAAGTTTCGTTACTTAGCTGAACGTTTCGGGTTACTGCCGGAAGCCATTTTTCTTCTGAAAGATTTTTGGCAATTTTGGCACTGTGGTTTACAAATCCTGTTATGATAGCAATTGAGGACATTACACCAAGTGCGATTGCACTTAACGGTACAAGTTTTTTATCAACAATTCTGCTGTCTCGATATAAATCCTGGGGCAGCGGTACGTTTTCAGAGATTACAAAAGTATCTTTTGTATCGGTTAAATTTATATCTTTATCTTTTTCTTTTACAAAATTATTAACCAGCACACCTTCTTTTGTCGAAAGATTATTTCGACGTTGTGATGTTGTTAAATTTCTTTGCTGTCTTATGTTTTCCGTGTCATTTAACGGATTAATGTGCATCCTTTTCTATATCCTTTTCATTTTCGTTTTTTAATTTTTGGTACAATTTGTGAAGAAGTGTTTTTAGTTCAAATGTGCGTTTTGCTTCTTCGACTTTTTTGTCTTCATCATCGGTTTCTTGTGAGCCGAAAATAAAGAAGAGAGATTTTAAATTCTTTTTAACAGTAGTTATAAATTTTGAAATTTTTTCTTCGACTGCTGTTTTTAATTCACCGTATACGGCAGCTAATTTATCAGAAATATCTGCAAATTTTTGGGTTATAAATTGAGAGATATTTGTTATAATTGTCGGTAAATTTTGAACGAAATTCAAAACTGTTCCTACAATATTATTTAGAATAAAGTTAACAGGTTTTGCAATAATTGCCGGCATTGAGTTTGTAATTAATGCTGATAGATCCATAAGTCTTTGGTGAGTATTCGCAATATTTTTCTGGAAATCAGCAAGTGCTTGAAGATGGTTTTGCTGTGCGGCTTGTGCTTGAGCTCTGGCATGTTTTTGAGCTCTTAGCATTGCACCGATTGCAGCACATTGATTGTATGTCATTTCTCCAACGTTACGAGGGGTATCTCTTTTGGTAGTTGAATTTCCGCCAGCCATTCCGTTGCATATAGGACAAGCTCCCAAAGGCAGTCCATGCGGGCATGTTCCGACTTTTGCACTATGAGTGTGTACTGCTGCTGATCCTAATGACATTAAAAAAATCCTCTTGTTATAGAGGACACTTCAAAAGAAATTTTTGTACTATATCCAAGGTGCACGTGGATATAATTTTCTTTGAGTGTTCCGACTTTTACGGCTGCGGCTACAGTTGAAGATATTCACTCCATTTCCTCTTACTTTGATAGTAGTTGAAACAAAAAAACAGGTCAAATATCCATGGTATGTTTGACAAACTTTTGTTACATATTGAATTCTTTAATCAGCTCATTAACCCATTTTATTAAATACGGAATTTCGTAAGGTTTTGGCAGATACAAATCAGCACCTGTGTTTAGGACAAGCTCTTTGTCATGAATAACTGAGGTTACTATTATTTTAGAATTTTTATATGGCTCTGCCTGTTTTAACCTGCAGCATAAATTAAGCCCGTTTTTCTTCTCCAAATCTCCGGCATCAATGATTATCAGAGCCGGAAGGTCATTTTCTGACGGCAATTTGTATTCATTGACTATTTCTGTTTGGTATCCTTGCAGGTTTAAAATGGTGTTCAGTAAAATACTCAAGGCTTCATCTGTTTCAAATATAAGAATTTTATTATTGTATTCTTTTTCAAAAACAGAATCTTGTGCTGAAAGTTTTGGGCGTTCTATCAGGTAGTTTGAACGATTTTGAACTTCTGCCATATTGTGAATATGGATAAGTGTATTCATAATCTGTGTGGTATCTTTGTATTTTGTAAACTCATTTGTGATAACACCGATTGTAGAATGAACAAAATCGGCGCGTTTGCCGGCATATTCATCACCTTGCAAAATCATGTAACCTCGGTCTAAATCGTGCTCTGCGTAAAATTTAGTGGCAACTGAATCAAATGCAAAAATTAAAAACCTTGCAAGTCGTTCTGCTTTTATAACGTCAGTGATTACCATAAATACACTTTCAGAAATCGATCCAAGATAATCATTTTCACTCAATGAAGCTTGGATTATTGCACTGTATGTTTGCAGTAATTTGTCAGATGCAAGATTTGTGTATGCTTGTTTGTAGCTTTCAAAATTTTCAATGCTTATATATAAAATTGCCCAGTCATTGGTATCTGACAGTTTGCGTTTTACGGCTCTCATTGTGTAATTTTTGTTAGGTAAAAGCTGTTTTGTATCAAGGTTTGATTCAAATTCTCGGCGCAGGTGTGCGGTCATCCTGACCTTAAATTCTTCAGAGTTTACAGGTTCTGATAGAAAATCATCGGCGCCGCTTTCCAGTACTTTAATTCTGTCATTAAAATCCGCAGATTTAGACATTGCAACTATGACAGGGCGCATATTATATGTTAGGGCCCTAACCTGTTTGCAAAAATCTGATAAATCATCATCAAAACTGTCTGAAATTATTATCAAATCCGGCTCTTTATCTTGAATAATTTTTATTGCAGTGATTAAATCTTTGGAAACGATTACTTTGTTGAAATCAGATTCCAAAAGTTTTTTGTATTTTGTAGATAATTCCAATCTTTTATCAATGATTAATGTTACTGACTGCATTTTATCCTCGCTTGTTCTTCAAGACTGCGGACAGGAAATTTGAGTGTGAAAATTATTTCGGCAAGTTCAGAATTATTATTTTTAGGTACTGATTCAACCGAAATTTCACCCCCCATTTTTTCTGTCAGATTTTTTGTAATATATAACCCAAGTCCGCTGCCTTGAACTCTGCGGGTTAGCGGGTTGTCAATCCTTGAAAATTTAGTAAATATTTTTTCATAATCAGATGGGTCAATTTTTATCCCTGTGTTTGATATTTTTATAATTATACTATTATTTAATATAGAGGTTTTGATTTTGGTAACGTGTTCACCTGTTGAATATTTTGCACTGTTTTCAATTAAGTTGGTCATTATTTGTTGGAATTTATCTCTGTCTACAAAAATTTCAGGTAAATTTTCCCGATATTCAAATTCAAAATTTTGTTCGGGATATTGACTTTTTACGATTGAAATAATCTGTTCTATCGGTGATTTTATATTTAATACATTATAAACAAAATTATTACCGGAATTTCGGAGTTTTGTCACTGATAACATATTTTCAACAAGATGAATAAGTCTGTTTGATTGTTCTTCAATAATTTTTATAAACTTTTTTTTGCTTTCATCATCTAACTTGTCCCAGGAAGAAAGCATTGTTTGCGAAAATCCGCGGATTGATGTTAGAGGAGTTCTTAGCTCGTGACTTACTGTTGATATAAAATCTTCATAATTTTGTTCAATGTTATCCATATCTTTATTATACATTTAAGAGAATTATAATGCAATTTGTGTTCCTAGAAGAATTCTGTGGCTGTCTGCTTTTGCTTCGTTTTGGCAATATACATAATTTAGAATAAGTTTTAAGGCTTGACCTTTTAGGTAGTAATTTATTCCTGCAGTGTATTCCCTTTGGTTGTTGCCGCCGATGGTTTTATCAGGGTCAAATTCATCATATCTTGCAAGAACTTCTAATTTTTTTGTGATGTGGTAGCCAAGTGTTACATACCAGCCCTGGCGGCGCTTTGTGGTTAATCCTGAGCCTCCGTTAGAACCATCGGATACCGCATATTCCATTCTTGTCCAGAATTTTTTGTAGGTGTAGCCAAGATAAGCTCCGCCGACAAAATAATCGATAGAATTTCTGTTACCTGCAACAATTCCGCCTCCGGTTGTTAGTTTTCCATATCTTCCATCTGTTTTTCCAAGCGGCTTTATATTTACCCAGCCATCAAATTCAACCCCCGGCATAAATTCCGTGAAAAATGTATCAGAACTGTATCCTCCAAAATCATAATCGACAAGCGAGTAATCTCCACGGACTCTGATACCTGTTTTACGTACATTTGCAAGGTTTCTTGAAATTTGGGAACGGTTTATAAACGGAAGTGTGTATGGAGATTGGGCTCCTTCATAACCTACTCCCGGGCGAGAATTACCGATTAAAATTGAATGATGCGGGATTCTTTTTGTTTCATAATAAGCATCTTGTACAAATGATTGCAAAAATGGTCTTGTATGCTGATGTGTCGGGTCAAGCATTAATCTGAAATTATCTTTACCTTCGTTTGTCTGCGCATCAAAAATTACGTTAATAAGCCCTACATTAAACTTTGTATCTACATCTGAGTTTTCAGGAATTGTTGTATCAAAGTTGCTCTGCATGACAGCCCAGGTATGAAAACTTTCAATCGGACCTGACTCAAAATGTTTTGTTAATTTATCTTTAAACAAACATGAGGGAGAATCCGTATTTTCTATTTTCAAGTTATATAAATCATGTGCTGTTTTGTTTAGCCCATTATAAAATCTTGTATGCGGGGTTATTGAATTTGAATCCTGCGGGGAGTTTGGAATTTGAATATTTTCAATATCAGTTTCATTTATTGCAATTCTGTTATTATGAATAATTTCATTTTGATGTTTTGAATCATTCAAAACTTGTTTTTGGAAAGTTTCGTCAAATTCAAGGTAAACTTCATCAGCGGCTTTTGCTGATGCTGCATTTAATAATATCAAAATTAAAATAAATAAAATCTTTTTCACGGCTTGTGTTTTTCTTTAATTATTATATATAAAAGACCGGAATATTTATATTCCGGTCTTTAAAATTTACGTTAGTTTTTTTTATGGTCATCTCTTAAATAAGCTGTCCAGAACAATAGTACTACAAATACTAATGCTCCGACAATGTTGCCTAATGTTACAGGAATAAGGTTTCCGAACAGGCATGATTTCCAATTTAATAAAGCTAATTGGTCTGTTGTTAATCCTGATGCTGCAACAATAGATGGTGTATGTTTTAAAAATAATCCGTTAGTTAAGAAATACATATTTGCAATACTGTGTTCATAACCTGAAGCGACGAATGTCATAATAGGGAAAAATATTGCAAAAATCTTACCTATAACGTGTCTTGAAGATGATGCCATCCAAATAGCAAGACATACTAACCAGTTACAAAGGATACCTCTTGTAAAAGCTTCTATAAACGGTAATGTTGCTTTTGTATATGCTGTAGTTAATCCCATAGCGCCTAATGCATCATGTGAATTATGAGAACAGCCTGACAGATAAATTAATAACGCTAAAATTATTGAACCAACAAAGTTTCCTGCATAAACTAATGACCAGTTTCTTAAAAGTTTCAAAAAACTTGTTCTTTTTTCAATAACGGCAAATGTCATCATTACGTTTCCTGTAAATAATTCGGCACCTGTCAAAACAACCATCATTAATCCGGTTGCAAATGTCATTGCTCCTACTAATTTTGCAAGTCCCCAGCTTACGTTTTCTGTTCCTGTCATAACTGTTAATGATACTTGTGCGCCAAATGCAATCAAAGCTCCTGCTGCGATTGCAAGCACGAATGTTTTTGATTTTCTGAAATTTGCTTTTGTTGGCATAACGCTTTCTGCAATTTCGTGGGCTACATTACCCGGGGTGATACAATCTTTTGTATCCAGATTTTGTACTTCTACCATTTTTCTTAATCTCCTTACTGTTATAATATTTTTTAGAGCAGACAATTAAACCTAATTATATTTTAGGTTAATACCGGGTTTATTGAGCTCGATAAAATAATCTTTAATTGTCTAAATGTAAAAACCTCACCTGAAATTTCAGGTATCCTTAAATGCTTAAAGTTATATCCTTTCAGCATATTAAGCGGGGTCGGTTTTTATTTTATATCGAAAAATTTTAATTGCAATAGGATAATAAAAATTTTGAAAAATTTTGTCACAAGTATCAAAAAGTGTTCATAAATTAATAATTGTATAAAATACACTTGACTTTCACTTTTGTTAGATTTAAAACGGAATTGTGAAAAATTTTAGCTGAAATTTTGAATAAAATAATAGCTTAATTTTAATGAAAGTTATAATTTTTTATGATTAGTAATGAATATAATTTATATAGTAAAGTCTAGGGTGGATTTAGATTATGAATAGTTATTTTATCGGAATAATTACTCTGATGTTCAGCGGACTTATCGCAGGAACTTTTAACAAAAAGTTTAAAACATTTATCCTCACACTGCTAACTGCAGTTGGTTCTGTTTTATGTTTAGTTCCGGCTGTTAATGTTTTAATCAGCAGAGATAATTTAGTTTCAACATTTAATTTTAATCATTTATTCGGGGCGGTGAATTTTGTTATTGACCCGTTAGCCGCATTTTTTATTATGGTAATCACTGTTATGAGTTTGTTATCCGTAATTTATTCAAACGGATATTTAAAACCTTACATTGATTCAAAAAATATTAACTCGCATCTTGTATTTTTACCGGTGTTAATCGCTTCTATGCTTGCGGTTGTTACCTGCCAAAATGCGTTGATGTTTTTAATATGCTGGGAAATTATGTCATTAAGTTCATTTTTCCTTGTTATTTTTGAAAGTGATAAAAAAGATGTCTTAAAAGCCGGAATTAAGTATCTGGTATTTATGCATATTTCGGTTTTATTTATAATTCTTGCATTTGCAATTTTATCAATAAAAGCGGGAAGTTTTGATTTTGCAGTATTTAAATCAGTACTTCAAAATAACTCTTCTTTTGCAAATCTTGTATTTATATTATCATTTATCGGGTTTGGAACTAAAGCAGGATTTGTTCCGTTCCATAACTGGCTGCCTGATGCGCACCCTGCAGCACCGTCTCATGTCAGTGCGATTATGTCTGGTGTTATGATTAAAACAGGTATTTATGGAATTTTAAGAACTTTAAGTCTGGTTGGGGTTCCATCAAAAATGATTTCTTATGCTGTTTTAATAATTTCCGTTATTTCAGCATTATACGGGGTTTTATATGCAATAACCCAGCACGATTTGAAAAGACTTTTGGCATATCACAGTATCGAAAATATCGGGATTATCGGTATCGGTATCGGGGTTGGTATGCTGGGTTTAACATATCACAATCCTACTGTTGCGCTTGTCGGTTTAGCCGGTGGTATTTTGCATGTATTAAACCACTCAATATTTAAAGAATTACTCTTCTTATCAGCTGGAAGTGTTTATATTAAAACCCATACAAGAAATGTTGAAGTTCTTGGCGGTTTGATTAAATCAATGCCTTATACTGCAATAATGTTTTTAATCGGTTCTGTTGCAATTTGCGGGCTTCCACCATTTAACGGGTTTATCAGTGAATTTTTAATTTATTTTGGTATGTTTAAAGGTTTGGAAATTCATAATTTTGTATCGTTGATTGTATTATTATTTGCGATTTCAGGATTAGCTTTAGTTGGAACAATGGCGATTCTTTGTTTCACAAAAGCTTTCAGTATAATATTCCTTGGTATGCCAAGAAGCGAAGCTGCTGAAAAAGTAAGTGAAGATACAGGAAAATCAATGATTATACCGATGGGGATTTTAGGATTATTTACATTATTAATCGGTATTTATCCTCAGTATGTTTTCTGGCATGTAAAAAAAGTTGTGTTTGCAATTTTGCCGGAAGCTGCAATGAATGTCTGCGCGGTTTGCTATGAACCTATGAGATTAATGCAGACTATCGCATTCTTTGCCGTTGGGTTTGTTGCATTTTTGACTTTTATGATTTTATTAAAATTAAAACTTACAAAAGGCAAAATTCAATTACATGAAACCTGGGGTTGCGGATATAACAGGGCAAACAATCATATGCAGTACACTGCATCATCTTATGCAAGCCCGTTTTTATCAATGTTGAAACCTTTGTTTAAAAAAGTATTTGATATTAAAAAACCTAAAAAATTATTCCCTCACAGTGCACACTTCAGTCTGCATATTGAGGATATTGAAGAAGCTTATGTTATTAACCCTGTGTTAAAACTTGACGAGTGGTTTTTATCAAAATTTGAAGCTATTCAAAGCGGAAATATTCAGTCTTATATAAAATATGGACTTATATTTTTAATAATTGTGATTATTGGAAGTTTATTTATAGGATAAGATAGAAATGATAATGAAGTTATTGAATTTAATAATTCTTTTATTTGTCCCGTTTATAATGATGGGGCTGATTAAAAAGACAAAATCATTCTGGGCAGGAAGAAAAGGACCTTCTGTTTTTCAGCCGTTGTATGATTTTATAAGATTAATGAAAAAAGATTTTGTAATAAGCAAAACAACATCAGTAGTTTTTAAAATTGCGCCGGTATTTGGGTTTGCATCAGTGCTTTTTGCAGCATTGTTTGTGCCATTGGCATCAGGAAGTGCTTTAGTTAATGTTCAGGCAGGACTTATAATCTTTGCTTACACATTAGGCTTAGGCAAATTTATGTCATTGATTTCGGCAATGGATACAGGCAGCAGTTTTGAGGGTATGGGAGCTTCTCGTGAAGCTTGTTTTACTTCAATAGTTGAGCCGGCATTTTTTATGGTAATGGCTTCAATTATGGCTTTGACCGGAAATTACACTTTTGACAGCCTTTCTCACATTATGGCAAATGCCGGAAGTTACGGAATTTTAATTTCTGTTTTTGCGGTTGTTGTTTTATTTATTATGGTACTAATTGAAGGTTCAAGGGTTCCTGTTGATGATCCTGCTACACACTTGGAATTAACTATGATTCATGAAGTTATGATTCTTGATAATTCCGGAAGTGATTTAGCGCTGTTTTCTTGGGCTAACGGAATTAAAATGCTTTTGATTTCGTCATTGATTGCAAATATTATTATTCCAAGCAGTGTTTCAGAATGGCTTGGTGTAATTTTATACTTGTTAGTTATGGCTGTGATTTCAGTTGTTATCGGAACTGTTGAATCAGGCATGGCAAGAATAAGAATGTCACACGTATTTGAATTTATATTTATTATGAGTTCGATTGCGCTTGTAATTTTATCTCTTGTTGCAGCCAGGATGTTTGGAGGTTAGAGGTATAATATGGCAAACGGATTTATAATTCTTTTTGGATTAACAATGTTATATTTAGCCGCAACAAGCAGAATCATTGCTCATATAAGAATTCTTATAGTGCAGGGTGTATTGTTATTTTTAATTTGCTGCTGTGGTATGGAACATAATAATTTATTAAACTTGGCATTTCTCACATTTGAAACTTTGATTGTTAAATCAATAGTTATTCCGTGGTTTTTGTATAAAGTTTTGAAAAAAACACATTCAAATCGTGATGTTGCTGCTAATATTCCGCACTTTTACTGTTTGGTAATTTCAAGTATGATTTTGCTTGGCGGATTTTTACTTTCAAATTATTATATTTCTTCTATGAAAATGATTTCACCGATTTATTTCGGGGTATCGGCAGCGGTAATTATTATAAGCTTGTGGCTGATTACTATTAAACACAAAATTATATCTAACGTAATTGAATTTATTACGATGGAAAACGGAATATTTCTTTTGTCATTGTCTGTTGCAAAAGAAATGCCTATATTAGTAAATCTTGGTGTTTTACTTGATGTGTTCATTGCGGTTTATATCTTAGGATTATTTGTCAATGAAATTAACAAAGAGTTTAATGACCTGGAAGTTTCTCATTTATCAGATTTAAAGGACTATGAATACAATGATTAATTCGATTTTAATATTTCCTATACTGGCATGTGTGCTGGTTCTTTTAATAAAAAATAAAACATTTAATACCTGGATGGTAAATTTATATGCAGTATTACATTTTGTAGTGACTGCGCTGTTAGCTGCCGGTGTTGGCGCCAAAACAAGTATTCCGTATTTTGCAATCGATAATACCAATATGATATTTTTAATTGTTTTATCTTTGGTATTTTTAATGGTTGCGGTTTATAATACAGGATATGTAAAAAATCTTGATGTTCCGGATAGAAGAATAAGTCATTATTCATTTATGATTTTGATTTTCGTTTTATCTATGACCGGAACTATTTTAAGTACGGATTTAGGTATTTCGTGGGTTTTAATTGAAGCTACCACTTTATCAAGTGCGTATTTAATTTATTTCAATAAAACCAAACATTCAATGGAAGCTGCGTGGAAATATGTATTTATCTGCTCAATCGGTATTGCGTTGGCTTTTGTCGGAATTATTTTATTGAATATTTCATCAGGAGATGTTAATTCAATGAATTTTGCTCAATTGTATCAGCATGCTGCAGGATTTGATTTGGTATGGTTAAAACTTGCTTTTGTATTTATGCTTTTTGGTTTTGGTGCGAAGATGGGTTTGGCGCCTGCACATTTTTGGCTGCCTGATGCGCACTCTGAAGCTCCGTCACCTATTTCAGCATTGCTATCAGCTGCATTGTTGAACTCTGCATTTTTAGTTATTGTCAGAGTGTTTAAAATAATGGAAATTGCAGATTGTACATCTTATGCAAGATTAATTCTTTTGATAATGGGATTTTTGTCATTGTTTGTGACAACAGTTTTTGTTTATCATATTAAAAATTACAAGAGAATGCTTGCATATTCTTCTATTGAAAATATGGGTATTCTTGCGATTGGTATGGCTTTAGGCGGGGCTGCATATTTGGCGGTTGTTCTTCATTTAATCGGACATTCTTTAGCAAAAGCATCATTCTTCTTAACTTCAGGAAATGTTTTGGAATTATTTGAATCAAAAAGAATTAAATCAGTAAGCGGGCTTATTCAGGCTGATGGTAAAACCGGCTGGTTATGGGTTGTATCATTTTTAGCAATTTGTGCGTTCCCGACATCTGTTTTATTTATCAGTGAATTTTTGATAATAAAAACAATGGTTATGCAGAAACATTATCTGCTTTGTGCGTTATTTGTAATTCTGTTAACAATTATTCTGTTTGGAATCGGAAGAGTTGTTGTAAAAATGGCATTTGGCGAATTAAGTGAAGATAAAGTTAAGCTTATTGAACAAAATAAAAATAAAGTTTCATTATTAATGTATATTCCGCAGGTTGTAATGCTTGTAATTGTATTTATACTCGGGGTTTATATTCCGTGTTATTTGAATGAGATTATCAAATTAGCTGCCGGAGCATTTTAGGATAAGGAAAAAATTATGACAAACTGGATTAAGGTAAAAAATAATACAAGAATAGATTTAGGTAAGATTCCTATTTTGGGAATTGATGAATTAAGAGAAGAAATAATTAAGCAAGCAAAAAGACCTTTAGGGTTCTTTGGTAAGGACTGGGGTTTTGGTAATGTTCGTTTGTTTGTTGTTCTTGCAGATGATGCAAACGGTGAATTTGATTTATCATCAACTGTATTTTCTTCAAATACAAAATCTTATGAATCAATAACACAGTATGTTCCATCATTCCATATTTTTGAGCGAGAATTTTATGAACAATTCGGGATTGAGCCGCTTCATCACCCGTGGTTGAAACCTGTAAGATTAAATCAGGATAAATATCCGTTCTTTGAAATGGAAGGGGAAGAAGTTCACCAGGTTGCAGTTGGCCCTATCCATGCCGGTGTGATTGAACCGGGGCATTTCAGATTTATGTGTAACGGTGAAACTGTTTATCATTTGGAAATTATGTTAGGCTATCAGCATCGCGGGATTGAAGAAATGATGCTTAAAAATCCATCAAATCAGTTAGCGGAATCTATTAATGGTGATAGTGTTATTGCATATAATACAGCCTATTCTCAAGTTATGGAAACCTTAAAAGGGATTGAAGTTTCAAATAAGGCGCAGTTGATTAGAAAAGCTGCTTTAGAAATGGAAAGAATAGCAATTCAGATAGGTGATATGGGCGCAATTGCAGGTGATATTGCTTATTTGATGGGTGCTGCTGTGTTTGGAGCAACAAGAACTCTTGTTATAAATACTACTCTTGAAATGTGCGGAAGCCGTTTTGGACGAGGGTTTGTAACTGTTGGCGGTGTTAATTACGACCCGTCAGATGAGATTATAGAACGTGCAATTAATACATTGAATAAAGTTGCAAAAGATGTTGATAGAATGACTAATACAATGCTTAAAAATTCTACTGTAATGTCAAGATTGGAAAAAACAGGTACAGTAAGTTATGAAAAAGCTAAAGAAATCGGGCTTGTTGGGATGGCTGCAAGGGCATCAGGCGTTGATATAGATTCTCGTTTTGATTATCCGGATAAATGGATGTCCGAACTTGGCTTTGAAAAGAAAGCCTTTAAAGCCACCGGTGATGTTAATGCCAGATTTAAATTGAGATACAAAGAAGTTAAACAGTCAATTTCGATGGTGAAAAAGATTTTTGAAAAATTGAAAGATTACAAAGAGGAACCTATTATCTGTGAAGGTATTGATAATAAATATATCAAGGATTCTATGGTAATCTCTGTAGTTGAAGGCTGGAGAGGTGAAATTGTTCATATTGCAATGACAGATATTCATAGCAAATTATCAAAATATAAAATAAAAGATCCGTCATTTAACAATTGGTACGGTTTGGCGCTTGCAGTTAGAAATAACGGAGTTTCAGACTTCCCGTTATGTAATAAAAGTTTCAATTTGTCATATTCAGGAAATGATTTATAAGGAATAAAAACTATGTTTGATACGTTAAAATCAAGAATTTATCAAGGAAAACAATATATTGAAGATATCGAAAATGCTCCGATGAGAGAACAATTCAGGGGTTTTCCAAAACTAAACGCAGATGTTGATACCTCTTGTTTGGAAGGAGTATGTCCGACAGGTGCTTTAAATTTGAACCCATTGTCAATTGATATGGGGAAATGTACATTTTGCGGAGCTTGTCGGGTAAATGTTGTTACCGGCTGCCGACAAAATTGTTCAAGTTCTGTTCAGGACAAGCAAGGTTCAGCGGCGGTTGAATTTACAAATGGTTATAAATTAACTTCTACAAGTCGTGAAAAGTTAATTGTAACAACTGAATCAGATTATGAAAATTATGTAAAATCTGCTGTTGAAACAAAAGAAGAAATTACAAAAATTTTCGGACGTTCGTTGAAATTGCGTCAGGTATCAGCTGCAGGTTGTAACGGCTGCGAAATGGAATTGAATGCTTGTTCTAATGTCAATTTTGATATGGGCAGATTTGGTATAGATTTTGTAGCATCTCCAAGACATGCTGATGGTATTGTTATCACCGGACCGATTTCAGAAAATATGGCTTATGCGCTTGAAGATTGTTATAAATCTGTTCCTGATCCAAAGCTTGTAATTCTTTGCGGAGCTTGCGCAATATCAGGCGGAGTATTTCAACAAAGTTCAAAATTAAACAGAGAGTTTTTGGAAAAATATCCGATAGATTTGTATATCCCGGGCTGTCCGGTTCACCCGTTGACATTTATTAATGGTGTTTTAAGTTATATTAAATCTAAGTAGTTATAAGTGGGGCGGAAACATTTATGTTTCCGCCCCTAAATTTTATACTTGAATCCGGTCGGGTTGAATATATTCACAATCTAAGATTTTTATTCCATCAACTTCTTCAACTTTATTTATTTTTAATTGGGTTCCTCGTGGAAGGATGAATTCGTCGTAACCGCCCAAGACTCCTTTTGTACCTTTTGGAAGCTTGATTCTCATAAGTGCTCCGCCAAAATCATCTATTACGCTATTTGCAAATTGTTTGAATTGAGCGTTTGTTGTATTTGTTGAGGTTGATACGTATGACGGGTCTTTTATTATTATACCTTCTTTCAAAGATTTAATAAATTCTTGTTGCTCTTTAAAAATCGGGTGTCCGTGTACAGCTCGATAAACAATAGAATCTTGGGTTAGTTCAGGTGCATTAAAAAATACATTATCCATTATCTTAATCGTATGCCGGGCATCTTCGTCTAGTTTTTCACCGGATCTGAGTGCAGAATTATATGGATACAAATCATAATATTCACAAAATGCTTTTTGAGCTTCAGTATTTGCGTATGTATATAATTTTGAAACAGAGATTTCTTTGTCATTTGGTCTAATTAATTTCTGATAGATTCCTTCACGTTTTTTGTCAATTATTTTATCTATTAATTTCTTAGTTTCTTGTAAATGTATATAGTCAGATTTTCCATACTTGCCGAGTAGGTTAGCGTTGTATTCATAATTAATTTCTGAATTATACCCATTGAAGAATCCTTTTTTCTCTTTAGCACCATTTTTTATTGCTTTTTTTATATTTTCTTTGAAAATACTTATTTCTTTTATTTTTTGAAAATATAAATCGTAAAGTTCTTTTATAGAGAGGTTTTCTAATTTTTCTTGAGTTGTGTTTTGAATTAATTTATCAATTGCTTTATTGTGTTTAAATCTTGCTTGGTCAAATTCTTCAAGGTAAGTATTTTCGTTACCTTGTTCATAAATAAAACTATGTTTTTTTTCTTTAATTATCTCTTCAAAGTTGTAAATGCTATGTCTGTTTTGAGTTTCCAGTTCAAAAAGTTCATCTATGGATTTATCTTTGAGTTTAATTTTAAGTTCTTCCAATTTGTTAGGTAAATTTGAAACTTCTTCTGCTTCTTTATAAAATTCAGCTATATTTTTTAAGGTTTTAGACTGGTTATCATTTATTTTAATTTCTATATGCCCGGAACATGAATTTTGAATGTCATTGTATATTTTTGCTGCATTTTCGTTCATTTCCATTTTAGGCGGTTCAATGATTTCTGTTGGTTTTATTCTTGGGTTTGGAGTTCGCCTGCCAAGCATAATTTTAATTTTATTTCCAAGTAATCCTCTTTTCCCGGCTATTCCCAGTGCTATAATTCCTGCCACAATACTAGAACCCAGCATAACTTTTGAGGCATAAGATTTTTTGGAATCAATGTTTTTAGTTTCTGCTTCATTATTGTCAGCAATTTTGGAACTTCCGGGGTTAGATGTATAATGAATTGCTTGGTAATGTTGAATTTTCATAGCGGTCTCCTGTTTTTCATT
>OHQR01000337.1_pt1 | contig 34207 bp, 30 predicted proteins | sample 1578191 | NCBI WGS metagenome assembly OHQR01 (sample SAMEA3879577, study PRJEB24766) | human gut metagenome | biome: human-associated habitat; feature: feces | place: USA | collected 1985/1987 | reverse complement strand
TGACATTGTTTCGCATAACATTTATTGTTCGCTACAAGGAGTGCGAACAATTTAATTAAGATAATTTATAATAAATATTATGTATTATAAAAAACGATAAAGGAAATTCCCTTTATCGTTCTTCATTTAGATACCAATTTTATCTTATATTGCAACTGATTGAGATTTGACATCGACTTCCATTGGAATTTCTTTTAATAATTCAACATTCAGATGTCTTGCTTGCTCAATACTAACAGTTGGCAGCGGTGCCGGTTTTCCCGGAGTTTGTGCCAGAACTTTTACAGTACCTGCGATTGCCGGACGCGCTGCCGGAGTTGATGCGACTTTTGCCGCAGTTGCGGCATTAGTACCGTTTTTAGCTGCAATCATAGCCGGATCCGGATGAGCCTTTAGATGCCTGTAGTCAGTCATAATTCGTGCTACATATCTTTTTGTTTCGCTAAACGGAGGAACTGCACGGTATTTTTTAACATTGCCAGGTCCTGCATTGTAAGCGGCTAAAGCTAATTCCATTGACCCAAACATTTTGTACATAGACTTGTAATACATAATACCGCCCTTGATATTATCGTCAAGCAAATATGGGTTTAATCCCATTCTTCTGGCGGTTGAGGGCATAAGTTGGAAGACACCAACAGCACCTCTTGGGCTCCTTGTTTCGTGTCTAAATCCTGATTCTGATTTGGCGATACTTAGCGTAATTGCCGGATCTACGCCCATTTCGATAGAACGTTTTACTATCGCTGCCTTGACTGTACTTACATTGGCTGCCTGCACAGGTGCACACAAAATGAACACTAGTGCAATAGTGAATAGTAACAATTTTTTCAAAATGTAATCCTCTAGTTGTAAATTGAAAATTCTCCAAAAACTACTTTTTTGTTCCTACTTTTTGATAAGATTTTCGTCTTTTTCGAATGTGTTTATACAATCATAATATTACAAAAATTTAAAATTTCAACCCCTTTAATCAAATCCGTAAAATTCACCCCAGCTAAAACCCCATATTTAAGGGGGTTTTAACCACTTAACATTTAGTGTAAAATCTACGATAATTTTGTCAATATCAACATAAATTTCCCAACTATTCAGCCACGAAATTTTCCTTTAATTTGTAATTTTTATCATGGGGATCGTACGAGTAAATTTTATAAGATTTTCCATCGGTCGAAAATTTTATTGAATTTGACAAATCTGTTCTTAGAATTTCAGTATTTCTAAGGGTATCAATAGTTCCTTTATTAGGATGCCCAAAATAATTTATTCCGGTAGAAATAAGCGAAACTTTATTATTCAAATGTTTGAGCATGCCCTCATCAACAACCCTAGGCCCGCCATGGTGACCAACTTTTAAAACTTCAACATTATGCGCTATATCTTTCTTCACTTGATTAAACGCTTCAATACCGGCATCTCCCATAAAAAGCATGTCAAAATCTTTATACGAAACAAGTGTTATTATCGAACAATCATTACTTGAGTCCTTCCCTTTTATTTCAGCCTTATAAGTTTTAATCGTAAAATCAGGCTCCTCGTAAATCTTTTCATTATTTTTTACAATTTTATATTTCTGATTATTTTCTTTTATTGATTTTAAAATTTTAAAACCTGTCTGGGTATCTATACTTTTTGAATTAAGATAAAGCATTTTTGTTTTTGTATTTGAAATAATATCCGGAGCACCGCCTGAGTGGTCATTATCAAAGTGAGTTACTATAACTCCTTCCAAATTTTTAATCCCGCGATCTTTTAAGTATTTAAGCATAATAATTTTTGCCTGGGAATTACCGCTTTCAAACGGAGCTTTTCCGGTATCTATCATAAAATACTTATTCTCTGGAGTTTTTAATAGGAACGAATCAGCATTTCCAACATCAAATGCAATGATTTCAAGATTGTGAGAAACCGGTTTTATTGTAGTGCCAAATATTACAAAAGATATTATAGCTATTGAAATAAAAGCATGTTTCAATTTATCATATTTAACCAAAATAGTAGCCAACAGCAGCATCAGGTAATACAAAAGAAGCTGGAATATATTTGGGTGAGTTGTCTGCAAAAGACAATACTTCAAATTTGCAAAGAAATCCGAAATAAAAACTAATAAATTCAACAGGTAGACCAAAAAGAAATCAAAAATCTTACAAACTATATCCGCTACAGGTGGAAATATTGCAAGCGCTGAACTTACAAACCCACCAAAACTTATAACACTTAACAAACTTACGGTTAATATATTTGCAAAAACCGAATACAAACTAAAAGTATTAAAATAAAACATCTGAATAGGCGCTACCCAAATCTGCGCCACAATCGGAATCAACACGGGTATTTTTATCCAATCAGGAATCTTAACAAGTTTTGAAGAAAATATATTTGCAGTTGTCAAAAGCCCAAAAGTTACAAGAAAAGATAATTGAAAACTTACATCATTTATATAAGCCGGATTGTAAACAAGCATTAATACCGCAACAAAAGCAAGCAAAGAAACACTATGAGTATCTCTATCAATAAGTTTTCCGGCAAGAACAAACAGCAGCATCAACGCAGCTCTAACAACCGATGGCCCGAGGCCTGTCATAAATGTATATAAAACAATAAGCAGCATTCCTGTAAAAACACGAGGTTTATATGGAACTTTTAAATACTTCAATATAATAAACCAAAACGAAAAAATAAACGCCACATTCATGCCTGATGCTGCTAAAATATGCAAAAGCCCCGAGTTAATAAAAGATGTCTTAATATATTCAGGCACAGCTACCGCATCATCTCCAAATACAATTCCGCCTAAAATTTCTAAATTAGGACTTTCCAAATATTTTCCATGAACACTTAATATCCTGTTACGTGTGTTATTCAATTTTTGCAGAAACTTCCACCTAAACCCGGGATTATCATCTATAAAAATAATATCATCAGCATCTGCATAGGTCGCTGTAAAAGTATTAAAATTTCTTAAATATGCACTATAATCAAACTGTGAAGGATTTGTCGCGTTAAATGGTTTCCTCAAACGTCCTTTTACAGAGATTTTCTCCCCAATATTTAACCGTCCAGCAATATCTTGAGCATGTGAAACCGTTAAAAAAGTTTTAGCCTTTACTTCTTTATTTCCAACCGTCTCAACCTCAATGAAAAATTTAATCTTTGAACCGTCAGGTGATGACGGAATACTTACAATCCTTCCCGTTAAACTAGTATCGACAGGCGCCATTGGCAATAAATCATCGTGATTCTTAATTTTACAAAATGTTAAGAAAAATCCAAAATAAAAAATAAGGATAAATACAAAAATTTTCTTTATTGATAACAGTCTGCTATACAATAACACTATCAACAATGCCGTAATAACAGCACCGAATAAAACCCCAAAACCGTAAAAACAAGCTAAAATACCGCACATAAAAGTAACAGATGCAAAAAACATCACAAAATTCTTGTTTTGAATAATATCCCTAAACTGTTCTTTATCTAACATAATTCCAACATTTGAATGATACCATATAAAAATAGTTGTGTAAAACTGAAAAATATGATATATTGTAAGGGGAGAAAGAGAGAATTATGAGCAGCAACGATTTCTATATTGAAGATTTTTTACGTCAGGCAGTGTCTGTAGGTGCATCTGATGCCCATATTTGCGAAGGTGAAAGACCGGCAATCAGAGTCTCCGGACAAATTATGAGAATCAATTTACCTCCTTTGACTGCAGAAGATATGGAATTTGTAATCAGAACAGTTGCTCCTCAACACTTGAAAGACAGAATTACAAGATTCTTTGACATTGACTTTTCTTACGAAATCCCAGGCTGTTCAAGATTTCGTGTTAACATGAGCCGCCAATTAGGAAAAACCGCAATGGTTATCCGTTCAATCCCATACTATATTAAATCGTTTAAAGAGTTATTCCTGCCAGAAACACTTGAAGAATTTGCAGCTTTTAACAACGGACTTGTTCTGGTAACCGGTCCGACAGGTTCCGGGAAATCAACCACTATTGCATCTTTGATTGACTATATAAATGCGACAACTTCTAAGCACATTGTTACAATTGAAGACCCTGTCGAATTTATTTTCTCAAATAAAAAATCTATTGTTTCACAACGTCAGTTATTGATTGATACCCCGTCGTTCTCAGATGGTGTTAAATACGCATTAAGACAAGACCCTGACGTTATCTTTATCGGTGAAATTCGTGACAGAGAAACTGTCGAATCTGCACTGAAAGCTGCTGAAACAGGTCACCTTGTTGTATCTACAATCCACACAAACGACTCTGTTCAAACAGTTGCAAGAATTATCAACTTGTTTGACCCGAACGAACGTCCGTTTGTAAGAAGCCAGATTGCAAACACCCTGCGCGGTACAATATCCCAAAAACTTATACCTACATCAGAAGGCGGATCCCGCGTCCCTGCAACAGAAATCCTTGTAGTTACACCAACAGTTAAAGACTTTATTCAAAAAGATGAACTTGAACAAATTTATGAACTCGTTAAAAAAGGTTCTTTCAACAACATGACAACTATGAATATGTCATTGTTCAGATTGTTTAAAGATGGCAAAATATCTGAAGAAATTGCTCTTACATACTCTGATAATAAATCAGAACTTGAACAATTAATGAGAGGTATTTACCACGGTACAAGTGCTCAAACATAATATTAAAATAAATAATAATAACGATAATGCAAAACAGTTTTGTAACAGACGCAATTAATTTAAAGTCCTACAACTTGAGCGAATCAGACAAGATTATTGTGATGTATTCAAAAGATAAAGGACTAATCAGGGGGGTAGCAAAAGGGGTTAAGAAACCTAAAAGTAAGCTTGGTGCCCGTATGGACTTGCTTGTTGCAAATACACTTATGCTTCACAAAGGCAGAAATTTAGATACAATCTGCCAGGCAGAAGTTGTTAATTCTTTTTATAAAACCAGGCAAGATATTGATAAAATATGCTATTCTATGTATGTGACAGAAGTCGTACATAATTTTGGAATTGAAGAAGACCCTTGTTCTGAAATTATTTATAACCTGCTTTATAAAACATTAAATACAATTTCTACCGCTCAAAATAAGATTGATATATTAATTGCCGTTATAAAGTTCCAATTAAAGATGATGATAGAATCAGGTTTTTCAATAGAATTTGAAAAATGCCTTTGCTGTCACCACGATATTGAAGATGAAACAATGTATTTTATCCCAAATCTTGGCGGAGTTGTCTGTGCTGATTGTGCAAAATCAGTTCCTTATAATAAAAAGCAGCTCCCGCATAAGTTAAGAGATTTCTTCAAGCAAATGTCTATTAATGATTTTGATGAAAAAGGGATATACGAAACCAAAGCTAATGAAAAAGTATGTACGGTTACTTTTGAAACTTTAAAAGAATATATTATGCTGAAATCTCCAAAAAAATTCAAATCTACAAACATTTTACAAGAAATGCCTGTGGCATAACAAATAATATAACCTTGGCAGGTTATGTTATTTTAAATAAGATATTTATATAATCATTTAAAAAAGGATGGTTTACAATGAAAAAATTCGCAATAATAGCAGCAATCATGATTTGTGCAAACAGTGTTTTTGCCGCAGATGCTAAAATGTTCAAGCTTGATAACGGACAAACCGTTGTAATTCAAGAAGTTCGCAACAATCCGATTGTAATAATTGACACCTGGATTAAAACAGGTTCAATTGATGAAGATGATTCTAATAACGGTGCAGCCCACTTTTTAGAACATTTATTCTTCAAAGGTACGAAAAATCATGAACCCGGCGAGTTTGACAAAATATTAGAAACAAAAGGCGCCATCACTAATGCCGCTACAAGCAAAGATTTCACCCACTACTATGTAACAATTCCATCTAAAGACTTTAACCTTGCAATGGAACTTCACGCTGATATGATGATGAATCCCCTTATCCCGAGAAACGAAATGGAAAGGGAGCGCAAAGTCGTTTTAGAAGAAATTAATAAAGACTTGAAATCACCTTCAAGAATTTTGCAAGAAAACCTTAATTCTATGATGTACACATCGCACCCTTACAAAAGAAAAGTTATCGGCAGAAGCGATGTTATTGAAACCATTACAAGAGATCAGATTTTGAACTTCTATAACGAACATTATTCTCCATCAAATATGATTACTATTGTTATTGGTGATGTTGATACAAATTACGCACTTGAAAGAATTAAAGAAGTATTTAACGCAGAATATAAAAAACAATCTAAAATAATTTATCCAAAAGAAGCACAACTTGAAAAACAACAAAAAAAAGTTGATTACATTAAAACAGAATCAGGATATATTGTAATAGGATTTAGAGGAACACCTATTGATGATAACGATTCATATGCACTTGATGTTTTAGCAACAATTCTGGGAGATGGCAGATCCTCAGTTCTGAACCAGGTATTAAAAGAGAAAAAGCGTCTGGCTTTTTCGGTTGATGCTGGGAACTCCACATTCAGAGATGACGGAATTTTTTATATAAGCGCAAATTTTGAACCGGAAAAATGCAAACAAGTTCAAGATACAATTTTTGAAGAAATAAAAAAAATTCAAGAAAAAGGGATTACAGATGAACAACTAAATCTTGCAAAAAATATTATTGAAAGAAATACCTACTATTCAAGAGAGTCAATCACAAATATTGCTACTGAAATCGGTTATACAATGGCTCTGACAAATGATATCAAATTTTACGACAACTATCTTGAAGATATCAAAACTGTGACAAAAGAAGCCGTAAAAAAAGCAGCAAATAAATATCTTGGAGTCAATAAAAGTGCAGTTTCAATAATTTTACCGGAAGAGTCTAAAAACATTCCGGTTGCAAATATAACCCAAAATACAGGGTCTGCAGAACTTATAAGCCAAAATAAAGATACTCAAAAATACAAACTTTCAAACGGTGCAGTTCTTTTATACACTCCAAACACCTCAAACGATATTATTGCAATAAGTATAAATGCTAAAGGCGGGCAGCTAAAAGATAAGGTTGCGGGTACTGCGAATTTAACAGCAGCTACAATGATGAAAGGTACAAAAAATTACACCTCATTAGAATTATCACAAGTTCTGGAAGATAATGGTATAAAAATAGCTCCGTCAGTAAACGCTGATGCTTTTTCAGTAACGGTATTAACAACTAAAGATGAGTACGACAAAACCCTTGAACTTTTAAATGAAATTGTAAATAACGCAACATTTGATGATTTTGAAGTTGAAAAAGTTAAATCTGACAAATTAAATACAATAAAACGCAACAAAGATGTACCGCTACAACAGGCAATTGAAGAATACAGAGATTTAATTTATCAAAACACTCCATATTCTATTTCATCTAAAGTTCTTGAAAAAAATATTCCAAATATCAAAAAAACAGATATTGTTGAATATTATAACTCAATTTTCACCCCTGAAAATATTGTTATATCAATCAACGGAAATATTGATAAAGATAAAACCGTTCAGGAACTAAATAAAATTTTCGCACCAAAAGATAACCCTGAAATATTTGATTATCAAACATATAATACCAAAATAACAAAACCGGCTTCGCCAAGAACAAATACGCTGAAAATGGCAGATACCGAAACAGCCTGGATACTTCTCGGCTGGCAGGTTGACGGAGTTTTATGCGAAAAAGATTATGCAGCTCTACAAATTATTGATTCAATCCTTGGGACAGGTATGAGTTCAAGATTATTCAAGGACCTAAGAGAACAGGAAGGTCTGGCATATCAGCTTGGCTCAGGATACTCTCCAAATGTTCTTCGCGGAAGTTTTATGCTCTATATCGGCACAAACCCGCAAACCCTGGATAAAGCTAAAGCAGGTTTGTTTGAAGAAATTAAAAAGCTAAAAACTGAATTTGTAAGTGATAAAGAGCTTGCTGATGCAAAAGAAAAACTCTTAGGTAATTATGTAATCGGACTGGAAACAAATCTTGATAAAGCTTCCAATATCGGCTGGTACGAAACCACAACCAGAGGTTATGAGTTCAAAGACCAATATGAAAAACTCATAAATAGCATAACAGATGCAGATATTATTGAAGTAGCCAATAAATATTTTACAGATAATTATATACTATCAATAGTTACCAAGTAAGTTACAATCACAAAATTGTCCTATGCGCACAACACTGAAATTCTTCGCTTGTGCTCAGAATGACAAACCTTTTTTCTGTGATTGCGAGGGAGTACAACGACCGTCGCAATCACAGCATCATGCTCTTTTGCAGGATGCCGACAAGTCAGCACGTAATTACATATACTTTGCCTAATTTACCCCTACCAATTTGTGCGGGTAAGCGTTTGTTTTCCGTTTTTATCATACATTTTGTCTTTATACCAAACACCTTGCAGCTGCTTATCAGGTCCGAACATATACTGAAAATCCTTTGACAGGAAGTATATTGCACTTTTTAATTGGCCTTTTCTGTCATACTGCATTGATGTATAAGGGAAATTCGGATACTCTTTTGACATAACATCGGTATAGTGAAGTTTCCCGAAAGCTGAATAATAAAATGCGTTATTTGGATTATTTTTATACATAATTGCATACATTACAAGAGTATTTTTTTTGTAATAAAACGCACAGTATTTTGCATCCTCGTCTTCTGTTACACCATTATTTGTCAACATATAATGGTATTTAAAGTCTTTATCTTTATAATACTTTGAAAATTGTGATTTAAATTCATCTTTAGTAAAATAAATTCTGCTTGAATTTTCATCAAATAAAAGTTTTTTATATTTTTCTATATATTCATCACGCTGAACCTGAGAAACATCAACCCAGTCAAATGTTACTTGAAGTTCAACAGGTTTAACTTCTTCTGGCTGAACCTGCTCAATTTGTGCAACATCATCAAGACTAATAATATCTTCAACCGCAAAACAGCCTTGAGTAAAGCCAAACACTGACAACACTATTAAAGAAAGTAAAAACTTTTTCATAAAATACCCCTATTTATCATTTAACATATTATAAGCAACTCTTAACTTAATCGAAAACAGATTGTCACCCGGCATAAACAACTGCGCTTCACTAACGGCATAATCCTCAGGCTTAATTAATCCATTAATCTCAAACCCTAAGAAATTATTGTTCTCATCACGCTTTGATTTAGTTGAAAGTGCATAAATAAAAGCCGCCATATCAACTTTATCAATTAAGTTATCGCCTGAATCTTCACCATGAGCTGATAATTTTGCAAACGCGTTTTTTATCTGCACCTTTACCTTTGCAAGGTATTCCGGCTTATTCATAACATCATAATGCCCGAAGCGATATTTCAACATATACGATTCATACTGGGCATAATCAATTTTACCTGTGAGGTTACGAACTTCACGTGCAATAAACAAAAGATAAGATTCCGCAAGAGACTGTATCTCTTCTTTAAATGAAGAATCTAGCGCTTTTATCTCTTCCGGTGTTTTATCAGGCTTTCCTGCAAGTTTTCGCCACGTATCAGGTACAACATCAAAAGGTTCAGCTTTTGGATTTGTAATTCCACTTTGAACAACCATATCATTAAGAATAAGGGCAAAAGCCTCCCCAAGTTCGACATTACCGCCGGACAACTCCTTTAATATAGAAGTTCTTTGAGGACCTTGCCCAAAATTTTGCATAAATTATTATCCTAACTTATATCCCAACGACCGCAGGTTCCGCCCCAACGAGCGATGATGTTACCTTTAACATCTTTGATTTTTTCAACATGCTGAACTTCATTAACACCTTCAACAATCGTAATAACTTCGCAGTTATTAGAGCAGCCTGTACAAGCACAGGTGATTGATGAAAAGTGCATATCTGCAACATTCCAACCCTTGAATTTTGTCGGAACTTCTGTATATTGGTGATTTTCCATAGCAAGAAGCGCAGCTCCGATCGCACCCATTGTTTGGTGATTTTCGGGAACAACAACTTTTGTATTCAATGCTTCTTCAAAAGCTTTAACCATGCCTGTATTTGTAGCTACACCACCCTGGAAAGAAACAGTCGGCAAAAGCTCTTTACCCAATGCAAGGTTACTTAAGTAGTTTCTAACAAGAGCCTGACAAAGCCCATATAATAAATCCTCTACAGGATAACCCAGCTGTTGTTTATGGATAAGGTCACTTTCTGCAAAAACTCCGCATCTTCCGGCAATTCTTGCAGGATTTGTTGAACGAAGTGCAGTTTCGCCAAACTCTTCAATCGGAACATTCAAACGCTGTGCCTGGTGGTCAAGGAAACTTCCTGTGCCTGCGGCACAAACAGTATTCATCGCAAAATCGGTAACAATACCATCTCGCAAAATAATAATTTTACTATCCTGTCCGCCGATTTCCAAAATAGTTTGTACGCCGGGAACATTTGTACTAGCCGCAACAGCATGTGCTGTAATTTCGTTTTTAACAATATCAGCACCGACTAAAGAACCTGCCAATGCACGTCCTGAACCGGTTGTTCCAACACCTTTTACATCATAATCCGTTATTCTTTTTTCATACAGCTTATTCAAACCTGTCTGAACTGCCATTACAGGTTTACCGGCTGTTTTAAGCATTACGCTGTCTACATATTTGCCTGTTTCATCAACAAGTGCTAATTTTGTTGTAACTGAACCTACGTCTATCCCTAAATATACTGTTAAACTCATTTTTACTTCCTTTACTATAACAGTATTATGATAGCATGAAAACGCAGGATTCGACAATTTTTTAAATAATTTTACGTTATTTTTGCAATATTTTTCACATAAAATTCAAATTTTATAAAAATTAATGCATAATATCGTTTCTATTTAATTCTCCAATATAATTTATAGAACTGTTATCAGGCATACTCTCAAGGCAGTCAGAAAGCAATTTTTCAACTTTTGATATACGGCACATATCACTTACAGCTTTTATTTTGCTTATTAAATCGACAGAAGTATTCTGTTTCAGGGTAATTTCCATATAACCATATCCTTTCAAAAACATAACTTACAAGCATTCACTTATAATCTATATACCCGTTTTAATTGTAAAAATTACATTCTTTTAAGTTTTATTAACAAATTTTATTAATCTACATTGTTTATACTATTAAAATTTTTGTGATTTTCAACTATACTTAACTTATGAGAAAAATTGTATTTACATTATTATTGATATCTTTAATTCTCCCTGCATTTAACGCACAGGCAGAAGCATCTATTATATCAGACAGAAGCTATCGCGCCGAACAGCGTCAGGAAATTAAGCAAGATATAAAACAAATCAAAGAACTTTTTAAAATTCATAACAGCTACGCTAACAAGCATGATACAAAAAATCTTGCACCGTTATACGCTGATAACTATATGAATAACGACGGTTTTGATAAAAAAGCCTACTTCAAAAGTATTGAAACAACCTGGGAAGCTTGCAATGATCTAACATATTCTACAAAAATTTTTTCAATAAACATAAACGGAGATTATGCAAGTGTTAACGTTGAAGAAACCGCAAACGGAACCGTTATTGAAACTATTGATTCAATATCTGTCGCAGGGGAAATTCATTCAAAATCAAAAGGTATTTACCACCTGACAAAAATTAATGAAAATTGGTACATTAGCGGGGAAACTGCTATAACCGATGAATCATCATTACTATACGGTGATGCAAGGTTTATGAATATAGAAATTCAAGCACCTGATCAGGTAGCATCAGGCGAAACTTATACAATCACACTAAAAGCCGATGCCGATAAAAATACTTTTATTGTTGGTTCAATAGAGCATGATCCTGTCACCTATCCGACAACCACTCCAAAAAGTGAGTTGCGGGCATTGCCTCAAACTCAAACCCTTGAAAGACTTATCAAAGCAAATACCGACAATCTTAACGAGTATGCCGTTGCATCTATGGCAATTTCAAAAGTCAAAGAACTCGGAGATGAAAATTACAGAATATACTTATCGGGTTTAGCCTGCGTAATGAAACGCGTAAATGTTATTCCAAAAAATAATTTTATAAAATTAGAGGATTAAAATGAACACTTCAGTTGGTAAATATTTATTTTTAATATGCTGTTTTACATTTTGGCTGTTTTTGGCACTGTTTTCGTCAAAACTTATAGTTGATAACCTTACATCAGGTCATCATTATTCTAATGCAGTGTTTAATCTTCATTACCTGAAAAATTCCGGTGCGGCATTCAGTCTGCTTCAGAATGCAAGAGAGTTTCTAATCATAGTTTCTATCGTTGCTGTAACTTTTTTATTTTTATATGTTCACAACCATATAAGAAACATTCACCTAATCTCAGTTTCATTTATTGCATTATTAAGTGCCGGTATTATGAGCAACTGCCACGAAAGAATCGTTCTTGGCTATGTCAGAGATTATATCCAGCTTAATTTTATAAATTTTCCGATATTTAACGTTGCAGATATATTTATAACAATTGGGGTTATCGCTCTTGTTATAATCCTGCTTTGCTACAAAGGACGCTAAAATGCACCTGCTTATTGATGAAAACAATGAAGATACAAGACTTGATGTCTATCTATCGGATTTGTATGAGGGGATTTCACGCTCAAAAATTCAAACCGCTGTAAAATCAGGTAAAGTCACCGTTAATAATACCGTTAAGAAACCTTCTTATATTTTAAAATTCGGAGATATAGTAGAGTTTGAAAGCCTTATTGAAGATAAATTTCTTGAAATTCTGCCTGAAAATATTCCGCTTGAAATAATCTGGGAAGATGAAAACATGGCGGTTATAAATAAGCCCTCCGGAATGCTTACCCATCCGACACCACTTGAAACTTCCGGAACTTTGGTAAATGCGTTATTAAATAAATATGGAGAAAATTTATCAGACCTTAACGGCGAATTTCGCCGCGGAATCGTTCATCGTCTTGACAGAAACACATCAGGGCTTTTAATGATTGCAAAAAACAACAAAACTCACGAATATCTGGCTGATATTATTAAAAACCATAATATGATAAAAAAATACCACGCAATTCTAAAAGGCGACTACCCTTTAGATAACGAAATTATAGAAGAGCCGATAGCCAGACACAAAACACAGCCTCATAAAATGTGTGTTTCGCATGACGGAAAACCAAGCACAACTATATTAAAAGTCCTGGAAAGATTTAAAGAGGCTACATACGTTGAGCTAACTCTTGTAACCGGCAGAACCCACCAAATAAGAGTTCATACAAGTTATAAAAACCACCCCGTATTTAATGACACCCTGTACGGAGCAGGAACAAGCAAAATAAAAACAGATGAACAAGTTTTGCAATCGTACTACTTGAGATTTGCAAAACCTTTTTCAGCAGAGATAATTGAACTTGAGATAAAACCCGATGAAAAATTATCAAAAGTTCTAACCTATTATCGAAACAGGAGAGTCTAATATGAGAAAAATCTATTTATTTTTAAGCATAGTAATATTACTGACCGTAGTTTATTTTATAATTTTAAACTTTAATAATTATACAGATATAAATCTTATGTACAGTAATCTTCTTGATACACAAAACAAAGCAGGTTTGAGCGAACAGGGCGGATATTTTTGTAAGGCAATCCGAGTTTCAACATACACATTCCTAACACTTATTTCCGGTATTTTTGTCGGTGCAGGTACAGTATATATGTTTTTATCTGCCCAAAAAGATAAAGTTAAAGCATACCAAAGAGAACTTGAGAAAACCTCTATTTCTGGCATGAACAATGCTTCAAGAGTCGAAGTTTTAGAAGCAAAAATTAAAACCCTTGAAAAAGCATTTAATACCGTGATAGATGAACGCACTCAATTGGAAGTTCAAATAAAAAATCTTAATACTGAAATTGATAATATAAATAAGAATAAAAATTAAAAACTTTATTTTTGGAATTTGTAAATATTTTATTTATCAATAATTTTATTAAAATAATTCAGAGTTTTCTTGACACGAACCTTTGAAGTTTTAAGACGGCTTATATTTTTCAGCTCTTCAATAACTTCAACCGCAGGAGTCTTGATATCGCATAACGTATTTATGGCATATTCCCAAACCGCTTTATTTGAATACAAATCATTTCCAACCGGTAAATTATATTTTGAAGCAGCTAATAGTATTTTTTTCAAAATTTCCTGTCTTACTTTTACACAAGCTTTACTATACACTGCCAAACAACCTAAAAGCTTTGTATTTAGAAAAACTCCAACAAGATCGGCCGTACAATTATCAAAATTACCATATACTGATTCTATTTCATCGGTAATTTTAAGCTGCTTGCCAACAATTACAAAATTATTTGGATTTCTATAATCAAAACCATAAGATTTACAATATTCTGATTTTTTATTCAGCTTTACACAATCTTCAACAACCTGATCAAAACTTTTCTGAGGGATACTAGCCAACCTCGGAAGGCTGATTGTTTCATAATAACAATTCGCATCATCAGCAGTATTCCTTAAAGAAACATCTCCCGGGATTCCAACCTGAATATGCCTACCATCAGAAGAAACATTTTTTAAAATTTCAACATCACCAAATTTGGCAACACATTCTCCATAATAAGTTTTTAGATCTGCAAATTTCCTATCATTAAGAGGCTCCATATACTCTGCTGATGGAGTTTTATCCTTTTTAATCTTCAAACAAAACTTATCATCTATCTTATAAACAACACCATGAATACCTTCACCCAATTTTCTTGAAGCCTTTAACTTCTTCCCCAAAAACTTTTGTAAGTATGCAACTAATTTATCCTCTTCCGAAGGGGTAACATAACCTTTTGATAACACAGCTTCTAAATTCTTGCCAAATACCGATGTATGCCCTGCAAAATTTAATCTGCGGCTGCTATTAAAATTATATTTATTTTGCTCATAACTTAAATTTGAAAAACTAAAAATTTGCATACCAAAAATAAAAAACAAAAAAATATTTTTTTGCCATAATTTTAATGGTAATATACAACATGTTTACACTAAATTTAGTTAAAACAAGGTCATACTGAGCGGCAGCGAAGTATCTCATTAAATTTTAAGATTCTTCGGCTAAAGCCTCAGAATGACACTGATTGAGAAATCCTTGTGTAAACTTGTTATACATTACCATTTTAATTATTATATATTTTTTAACAACAATAAAACAAGATCAGTAAATTTAGCTTTTACGGCATTTGTCGTTTCTATAACTTCTTTATGACTTAATTTTTTTGTAGAAACACCACTGGCAAAATTAGAAATACAGCTTATACCAATAACCTTGATCCCGCAATAATTTGCTACAATAGCCTCCGGAACAGTTGACATACCGGCAGCATCCGCCCCCATATATCTTGCCATTTTTATCTCCGCCGGAGTTTCATAACTGGGCCCTGAAGAAGCTGCATAAACACCGTGTTTTAAATCAAGTTTTAATAACCTTCCGGCAGCATCAACTATTTTTATAAGGTTTTTATTATAAATTTCTGACATATCAGGAAATCTTGTACCCAGCTCATCATCATTCGGACCAATTAGCGGATTTGAACCCATAAAATTAATATGATCAGTTATTACCATCAAATCCCCCGGTCTGAAACTTTTATTAATCGCACCTGCAGCGTTAGTAATAATAAGAGTTTTAACCCCGAGTTTTTTCATAACCTTGATAGGATATGTTATATCCTGCATTGAGTGACCTTCATAATAATGGATTCTGCCCTGCATCATAACAACTTTTTTATTATTGATATTTGCAAATACCAGCTGCCCTTTATGACCTTCCACAGTTGATTTTGCAAATCCGGGGATTTTATCGTAAGGGATAGCAAATTCACAATATTTATCAGCAAGCTCTCCAAGTCCTGAACCTAAAATAATCCCTATTTCCGGCTTGAACCCATCTGTATATGTCTCGATATAATCCAAAGTATCTTTCATCATAATATCACTCTCACCCTGACTCTTTTTACTGATAAACACCCAAAATCTTTATAAAAAAAACACAAATACCCATAAGGCATTTGTGTTTTTATTAATTTTATCCAACTAATCTGTTGTCATCAGCTTCTGAAGCTTTTACCATCAAAGCGTGCTCAACAGGATTTTCTTTTGAATATGTTGTTTCGTGCATTTCTTCAAAACCGAAATCTTCACGAGCTTTTCTTGCTTGATTTTCATCAACGATTTTTTTAGCAAGTTCTGCAATTTCATATACTAATCTGTATCTGTTATCTGTGTTTTCGTTCAAATCCCACGCTACTTTGATTATTTGATCCATTATATAATCCTCACTTTTCTTGTTATAAGACTATAATATAATATAAATAATGATTTAGCAAGAGGGGATTTATAACTTGCCGCAAATCTCGCGATACATATTCATATACTGCCCTGCACTGCGCTTCCATGAAAAATCGGCTTCCATTGCAGATTTACGCATTGCATTAAATACGTATTTATCTTTGTAAACCCAAAGCGCACATTTTATAGCATTAAGCATATCCCAGCCGTTATACTGCCAGAATTTAAACCCGTTTGAATTATCAAGAGGATACCCGGTCACGGTATCTTCAAGTCCGCCGGTTGCTCTGACAATAGGTAATGACCCGTATCGCATTGCAATTAATTGACTTAAACCGCAAGGTTCAAACTTCGACGGCATCAAGAAGAAATCACTGCCGGCATATAGAAGATTTGCAAGCTTTGCATCATAACCGACAAAAGTTCTGATATTATTTGTATTATTGGAAAGCCAAATGAATAAATTTTCATAACTTTTATCTCCGCTTCCCATAAACACAAAATCAGCGTCAAGATTTTGAAGTTCATATTGCATATCACGGATTAAATCAATACCTTTTTGTCCTACCAGACGCGAAATCAATGCAACCAAAGGCCTGTCAGGATTATATTTCAACCCAAAATATTCACAAATTGCTTTTTTATTTTCTTCTTTTTTATCCATATCTTTGACATCGTATTTTTTAACCAAAGCCTTGTCTTTTTTAGGATTAAAAACATCATAATCTATACCGTTAAGAATACCGCGAAGTTTATATTGAACACCGCGAAGCGTGTAATCCATATTTTCTCCATATTCAGAACCTAAAATTTCTCTTGAATAAGTTGGAGAAACTGCAACAACTCTATCAGAATAATTGATAGCACCTTTCATCCAGTTTACACGATCATAATGTTCACATCCCCATTGGTTATAGACAATATCTTTGCGCATATTGGCAAAATCCAAAACATCCTGGAACCAAATTCCCTGATATGCAAGATTATGAATTTCAAAAACACATTTTGTATCTTTCCAAAACTCATCAAATTTATAATTTGAATGCAGATATAAAGGCATCATTGCGGTATGCCAGTCATTTGCATGTATAACATCAGCCCTAAAATTTAAAGCTTTAGCATATTCCATAACAGCAAGAGAAAACGAAATGTATCTTTCATGTTCATATCTCGGATCCAAGTATTTCGGATAAACTTCTTTAAAGCACGAAAAATACCAATCGTTTTTCACAAAAAACACATTGATTTTTGTGCCGGGAAGTTTCGTCATATAAAGATTAAATTTGTGCGGCTGGTTTCCGAAAGTAAGCCACATTTCAGAATTTTCAAGCTCCTTTATGCCGTATTTTTCTTTATCAATACAACCGTGAAGCGGTGTAAAAATAGCAATTTCAGCATCTTTTTCAAGCTCTTTCGGCAAACTTCCGACAACATCAGCAAGCCCGCCTGCTTTTGAAAACGGAGCAACCTCAGCTGACGCAAATAATATCTTCATTTTTCCTCTCTTTCTGAACATTAATTCAGGATAGTTAAATTTAATCTGAGAAAAATTCCGAAGGGTTTACAACATCACTGTCATTTTCATCAAAGCTTGATGCTTCGAAGTTTTCCTCAATCCTTTGTTCTGACACACTCTCTTTTGTTATAACAGGAGTCTGCACATAAGTTTGTGCCGTCTCTTTGTTAACTGAATTTTCCAACATAATCTTTTTAATGTCAATATTTAAGTTGAAATTTAAACCGTATTTTTGAACAATATAAGATGCCTGATTCATACAAATCTGCGCCTGGTCTTTAGAATTGGTACACATCAAAACTTTATACATATTAACTTTATTTAACATTGTTAAATATTCACTAATAACACCTGACTTTTCCATCTGGATATTTGAGTTATTCAAAACACCATATGCGATATCATATCGACCTTCTTTGATATTCAAAATACTCATAACATACCAGGCCAAATGAACTATGGCATTCATCCCTTTAGCTTTTGAGGATTTTATTATTTTATAGATTATAGCTGAAGCTTTTTTAAACGAATTCAATTGAATATAAGCATAACCTATCATCAAATCCGTAAAAAGTTCAAATTGATGCATCATGGTTTCTCTAGCTATTATTTTTGATTTATAAATCTCCTGCGCAAAAGCATCCGGATTATTTTTAAACGACACAAACGCATTTATTATATGATATAAAGATGCTGAAAATACATCATTACCGTTCATTGCCGGAGTAAGTTTTGCACCTTCGCCTTTTAACAATTTTTGAAGCTGTACAAAAATAGAATATGTTTCAGGAATAAAATTCAAAAGTTTTTTAGAAATATCTAAAAATTCCCCAACATCTTCTTTCATTGTCAAAACATCTACAAGTGCGACATAACCGACACATTCGCAAACCAAAAATCTAAACTCTTCTTTTGAAATAATTGTATATTTTATTGAATTAATCTTCTCAGAATCCAAAACATTTAATACATTATACCCAATATCAAGACAGTCTTCATACGCACCGATATTAAACAGAATTTTCACATAAATAATAGACATCAAAAGGAAATTCAAGTTAAAATCAGGGGAAGCCGGATCCATAGAAGATTTGTCAAGCGACGATAAAACATTATGTGTCAAATTCATCGCATAGAGATAATCCCCATGCGCCATTGCGCCCTGAATCATTCTTGTGCATAAAGATACATATTTTTCTAAATTTCCCGCACTTTGAATACTTATCAATGTTTGCTCTGCAAGTTCTCGTGTTTTTTCCGGATCATACTCAAACATATTGTTTGAAACATTTTCATACAATGAAAGTTTATATTTCATCAAATCATTTTCTGACCAATTTGAGGCATATTTATTTAAAGATTTCAGGATTTCTCCCGAGCAATTCAAATATGAAGAAAAGTCACCCATTGAAAGATTTATATTAGCTAATTTTTCCCACTCAAATATAACCTTTTCTCCCTGAGATGAAATATCATATAAAAATGCCTTAACAGGATCCGGCATAGATTCTTCAAAAACTTTTGAGAACAAATCATTAGCTACAGCCTGTAAATCTTCAGGTTTTATAACCTCAAGCAGACACTTACGCAAAATATTATAATTAGGGAAATACACGCAGTTATTATATGAATATAAATAACCCATACCGGCTAAATTTTCACCAATTTTCTGCCAGTTTTTAAACCCTAAAGAATCAATTGTTTTTTCATCAACCCTTGTCCCCAATAGAACAAGCATTGTCAAAAATCGTATTGACTCTTCATCATCTTTCATAAGATTCAATCGGCGTTTTATTAATTTATCCAACCCGGACGGAATAATTATAGTCTTAGGATTCACCATAACAAGAGAGTCTTCGGTGTACTCATAAACTCCGGATTCAAGCAGATACTGAATAGCAAAATCTAAAAATAAAGTACTTCCGCAAGAATATTTCGCAATTCTTTGGAAATAAAAATCTGTCATTATATTTTTATAAAAATTAGCATCAGCTCCAACTATAATTTCAAACGGAGTAGGAGTTAGAGTAACTTCTGTATAGTAAGGTCTTGAAAGCAGGAAGTGTGCTTTTTTATGCAAAGAATATTCTTTATCATAAGAAACAAGATAACTTATATTTAATTCATCAAAATGATCAAATAACTGTTCTAATACAAACATAGAACTATCATCTATTTTTTCAAAATTTTCTATATAAAGAAGCGTGTTAGGAATTGCCTGCAGCAATGATAAAAATACATTACAATAATTCTCCCTTGTATCTTCCATATTGTTCATCTGCCGCTGATTTAATCTGATTAAATCCTGCATTAAACCGGATTTATCAACATTTGCAAACATAGAAAAATCATTTGTATCAAACAACTTTTGAGAAATTGTATATTCAAAAATTGAAGCCACCAGATCTCTAAAAAATGAATATGGAGAATATTTCATATCATCATGACAAGTTATCGGAATAACATTGTCAAAAATCCCCATCTCATCAACTGCAGATAATAATTTCAAGGTATAAGGCTGATACATAGGTGAAGCTTTTAGCGCAAACACCCCTTTTGGCACCTGTTGAAGAGTCTGTACAACACAATCAAGAACATTTATGCTTTCTGTTTTTATAAACGTACAGTTAATCTCCTCAAAATTTATCATTTCAATATCATAAATTTCATCATCGGTTAATGAATTTTCATCTTTTAATGCCTGTTGTGTAATTTTTTCCTGATCAATTAAAGCTGTCTGGACAAAATTAGGAATTTCTATTTCATCTTGCGTTTCCTGCTCTTTTTGAGCTTCATTACGTAAGAAATCACCGATATTTACAAACTGTTTTAAATCCATCTCGTAAAAACGTTTCATAACTCCGTCAACCAATGCTGAATTTAAAGACTCCATCTTATAATTATCTTTGTATAAATCATAGAAACTTTCATCCGTTATAACCTGAAAAGAATCCAAAGCCTTCATCTCTTTTGAAGAACTTTGATATTCGCATGGAATTTTGAGTCAATATCATAAGGGTTTTTATCAGCATCTCTTTGCATAATCGTAAAATTACACTTTAGCCCGACACCTTTTTTCTTCAATAATTTAACATTAAGCTTTGTCACCATATTAACAAGCTCAATAACCGCAAGAATAGCGGAATTTGCAGAGGCAGACAAGGTATAATCTTTATTAAACCTTATTATATAAACATCGTTATCAACAATCTGGCGTCTGACATTTAGTGAATTAACATAAGAGGCAATCATCCCGTCAAAATTTGCCCTAAACTTTTGGTACAGTTGATTTGAACCAAGTTTTGCCTTAACAACATCGCTGTTTGGAAAATCAATTCTTACAACAGCAAAGCTATCGGTATTGGATTCCCCCAAAACCGCACTAATTTCATTAGAATAACCGCATTTTATACATCGCGGATTTTTCATCAAATTAATCTTGCCGCATTTTGCGCATTTTGTAACAAGAATTTCCCCGCACTTTTTGCAGGTATTTTTGGTGTTAACAGTCTTGCAAACCGGGCATATTATCTTCAGCACCTTTTTGCAATTCGGGCAAACCATTGCGCCCTTATCAATTTCCGCTCCGCATTTTGGACATTCCATATTCTGATTATAGCATAGCTTGAGGGTTTTAAACTAGTTCAAAAAGATGAATTTCAAAACTTCAAATTTCAATAACATAATTCAAGTATTTGTCACATACCCGCAATTTGTGCTAAGATAGACTTATGAGTATTATTGCAGATGATAATGATTTTGAATCAATAAAACCCGCAGAAAAGAAAAATCCTGTGGTAAAACCTGAAGCTGCGGAATTAGACAGAAACTTTGAAAACTGTATCCGCCCGAAATCATTTGATACTTATATCGGACAATCCGGGTTAAAAGACACACTAAAAATAACCATTCAAGCAGCAAAAAAAAGAGAACAGCCGCTTGATCATTTGTTATTCTACGGTCCTCCGGGACTTGGTAAAACAACACTGGCAGGGGTTATCGCTCAAGAAATGGGAGTTGATATAAAAATCACATCAGCACCAGCTCTGGAGCGTCCACGTGATATCATCGGAATTTTAATGTCCCTGCAGGGCGGCGAAATTCTGTTTATTGATGAAATCCACAGATTAAACAAAGTCGCGGAAGAAATTTTATATCCTGCAATGGAAGATTTTTACCTTGATATGACAACAGGAAAAAGCCAAACAGTAAAGACTCTGCGGGTTCCGTTACCCAAATTCACACTAATCGGCGCCACCACAAAAGCCGGAGAACTCTCAGGGCCATTACGCGACAGATTTGGAATCATTCACAGGCTTGAATTTTATACAGAAGAAGAACTATCACAAGTTATAAAAAGAACCGCAGGGATTTTGAATATCGAAATCGACACAAAAGGAGCTTATGCAATAGCAAAACGTTCACGCGGCACCCCTCGTATTGCAAACCGCCTGATAAAAAGAGTCAGCGATTTTGCACTTGTAAAATACAACGGAAAAATTACAGAACCGGTTGCAAATGAATCTTTAGATATTTTAAAAATTGACGAATTTGGGCTTGATACAACAGATAGAAATCTGCTAAAACTAATTATTGAAAAATACGACGGCGGCCCGGTCGGGATTGAAACAATTGCAGCCGCAATTGGAGAAGATTCAAGAACTATAGAAGATGTTTGCGAACCTTTCTTACTGCAAGCAGGATTACTGCAAAGAACCCCGCGCGGCAGAAAAGTTTCCCCGCAAACCTACCGCCACCTTGGATACAAAATACAAAAATTTTCTAACACGCAGCAAAGTTTATTTTAATAACAAAATTTTTCTTGAGAAGTTTTAGTATTAGCAAGATGAATTATAGTTATAATAAATATCCTGCAACATTTAGCGGCTCATTATATTGGAACAAGTCTTTAAAAGAGACCTTTCAGTATGCCAAAGAATCAGGTCAGAAAACAACCTATAGACAAGTCCAAAGGTTTATAAAAAAAATGCCTGAGCATAATATCAGGATTGTTCACAAATATTGCAAAAAAGACAATCTGTCAAAATGCCAAATATTTTTCGAAAAATATAATTACAAAGACGTGTTTTTAACAACCGACAAAAACCTTTTAAACCCCGCAGAATTAACCCTCAAAACTCTAAAAGGTTTACTAAACCAGAACAGTGCAATATACAAAAAAATTTATGAATAAAAAAAGGACATATAAATGCAAATTTCAAACAATTTTACAACCAAAAATAATATAAATTTCAGAGCAAAATTTTTAAACAACGAAAGCCTTAAACAACTGGCGCAATATTCAGTAGAACACGGAAAATTCGAAAAACTTAACACTGCAAGAAAAAATATTGATTCATCATGCCTGCAGACAAGATTATCTCTTAACATAAAAGAAAACAAAAAAGGAATACCGGTCGTAAGTTTTACAAAATATTCTCCAAAGAAAAATGTCATAGTTCCACAGTCGTTAAATGATTATGAGATAATAAAAATAACCGAATACACAGCACCTAAGAAAATGAATCCGCTAAAATTTGCATTTGAAAAATTCATAAAACTAAGTAATAACGCACCTCATAACAATATGTATAAAGATGTTGTTATTTCAAATAAATAACGAAATTGTCTTATCTTCAATCTTGAGGTAAAATTACTGATATGATTGAAAATCTTGATAAAATTAAAGCTGCCATTGATATAGAGATGAAATATCGCTATATTGATATTCACGGCAAAAGACAAAAATTTTCAAGTTTTATCAAAGAAGAAGCAAAAAAAAATTATAAAAAGTCTAAAAAAAATCCACGATGGGCGGTTGTAATAGAAGCTTTTGATGTTTACCCTTACGCCTCTGTAAACGAGCGGAGAAAATCAATTGAGCACCTAATCCGCACAATAAAAGCCGACCTGCAGCAAGAGGCTCAAGAAAAACAAGAAGAAAAAACCATGCAAATTCAGCGTCAAAAACACCCGTCAGAAGTTGATGTTATGTATATAAAAGGTGTCGGACCCAAAGTTGCATATAAATTAAACAAATTAGGAATCTTTACCGCGCAAGATTTGATGATGTATTTTCCCAAAAAACACATCGATTATTCATCTCGAACACTTATTAAAAATCTTAAAGAAGGACAAACTACCTCTGTTTTTGGATATATAAAATCTGTTTCGGCATTCAATACAAAAAACAATTTATCAGTAATAAAAGTTGTTATAGCAGATGAAAGCGGCAGGTTTGAATTAAGTTTTTTCCAGGCAAAAGGAAACAAATTTCTACTTGAGCGCACAAAAGCTCAATTCCCTGTAAATTCAGCCATTATGCTCTCCGGAACTGTTAAAATGAATACTTTTAATCATCAATTAACAATGGATAAACCGTCATACTCTATTATGAGCGGTGAATTTATGGAAAATCCGGATTCAAATCTCAATGTAGCAAGAATTGTTCCGATTTATACTGTTTGCGAGGGGCTAAGTATAAAAACGCTGCGCCGTGCAATCTTTAACGCTATTGAACTTTATAAAAACGATATAAAAAACATTGTTCCGGAGTTTATAAAAGAACGCCTGGGTCTTTTGGATAAAAAAGTTTCGGTGGAGCAAATACACTTCCCGCAATCGATGGATTTGCTTGAACACGCCAGATTTTCACTTATTTTTGAAGAACTGTTTCTGGTACAGCTAAAACTTATCAGATTAAGAGAAGACACAGCAAAACACACAAGTTCTTATGCTCTAAAAGTTCATAAAGACGGACTTGTTCAGCAATTTATAAATAATCTTCCGTTTGAATTGACATCAGGTCAAAAACAAGCTGTAAATGAGATTTTAAATGATATGGATTCTGATACCCCAATGCAGCGCCTGCTGCAAGGAGATGTCGGCAGCGGAAAAACCGTTGTGGCTACAATTATGCTTCTAGCCGCAATAGAAAACGGATACCAAGGCGCACTTATGGCACCGACAGAAATTCTTGCCCAGCAGCATTATAACAATCTTATTCAATGGCTTACCCCAATGGGTTTAAGCATCGGATTATTTCTAGGCAGCCACGGCAAAAAAGTCCGCCAAAAATTTGAAACAGATCTCAAAAACGGTCAAACTCATATTGCTGTAGGGACTCACGCGCTTATTCAGGAAAATATTCAATTCAACAACTTAGGAGCAATTGTTGTTGATGAGCAGCATCGTTTTGGAGTAAAACAGCGCAACGTCTTAAAGAAAAAATCCCAAAATCCGCAAATACTTACAATGACCGCAACCCCAATTCCGCGAACTCTTGCACTCACAGTTCACGGAGATTTGGATCTGACAGTAATAAATGAATTACCAAAAGGAAGAAAACCCATAAAAACAACACTGACAGGCTCTCACAAAGCTGTTTGGAATTTGATAAAGCAAGAGGTTGAATCAGGGCGGCAGGCTTACGTAGTTTATCCGCTGATTGATGAAAGTGAAACACTATCAGCTAAAGCCGCAACAATAGAAGCCGAAAAGCTTCAAAATGAAGTCTTTCCGCAATTTAAAATCGGACTTTTACACGGAAAATTAAAAAACGATGAAAAAGACAAAGTAATGAAAGATTTTAAAGACGGGAAATACAATATTCTGGTTTCTACAACAGTTGTAGAAGTCGGGGTAGATGTTCCTAATGCAACAGTTATGGTAATTGAAAATGCCGAAAGGTTTGGACTATCGCAACTTCACCAGCTAAGAGGACGTGTCGGAAGAAATTCACTTCAGTCTTACTGCGTTTTAATAACATCTTCCAGAAGTCAGGAAACCCGTGAAAGACTTGGTATCATGACAGAAACCAACGACGGATTTATCATTGCGGAAAAAGATTTGCAGCTAAGAGGTCCGGGGGAATTTTTAGGAACTCGGCAATCGGGACTTCCGGATTTAATAATTTCAGATATCGTAAGAGATGCCAAAATTCTTGAAATTGCAAGAAATGAAGCGGTTGATTTTGTCAAAACTTACAATATAGAAGATTTTCCAACCCTCCAAAACGTAACTTCTCTTGAAATGTTCACAGGATTAGATATTTAGATTTTCAATCTATCGGATATTGTTAAAAAGCCTTTAAAATAAGGTTGATTTTTATAAAAAATCCATTAAAAGATTGATGTAATAATCTCCATTATATAATATTGTAGGTATGGGGAATATTCGCTTATATTTCCGGGGATAAATCAAGGGATAGTTGTTATGGAAAACAAATTACAAAATTCAATATCAACAAACCAATTGTGTAAAGAATACAGCTGGTATGAAAGCACATTTCCGGCAGTCGTTCAGGAATCTTGTGATGAATTTTTCGACAATAATTTCAAATTGGATTTAATAGGAGTAAGCAAAAATATTAACTGCCTGATTGATAAAGACTCTTGTTTTGTTACTAAAATAAGAATTGATCAGGAATATGATATGTTCTTCCGCCTGACAGATAGGGCAATTGATATTATACTAAATAAAATCCTCGGTCAATCAAAAAGCAAATTTAATATAAATAAAATTTCTGAACTGGAAGCAAAAGTAATAACATCATTCAATGATTTTATGTTTGAGCATTTAAAAAAAGTTATTCACGAGCCGCCATCTGCAGAATTAAAACGTAATAACTTTGACCTTGTTCACTTGACATTCCTAATCAAAGAATCTGAAGTTTATAACCAAAAAGCAGGAAAAATAATAATTACCCTGCCATTAGCACTTTTAAGCCCGGAAGCTATAACTTCAAGCGGCGAAAAATTCACAGAAGACGATTTTCCAAATTCTGAAACTTTTGCAAAAGTTTTTGTCGGGAAAACAAAATTTTCTTTGTTCGATTTAAAAAATTTAGAGGACGATGATGTTGTTGTTTTTGAAAACAGCAGCCTTGAAAACCTAACACTATCAATAAACGGGGAAACATTACCCGTAAAATTAAACCCTAATATGGATTTACTAATACCTGAAGAAAACGACGGAGGAGACAATATGGCTGAGAACCAAAATATATGGGACAGCATTGAAGTTGAAATGAGTGCTGAATTTGATGCAGTAAAAATTTCACTCGGCGAATTAAAAAATATTGAAAACGGGCTTGTTGTTGATTTAACATCACTTTACGATAATAATGTGACCCTCAAAGTTGAAGGAAAAACTATCGCAAGCGGTTCACTTGTTATTGTTAACGACAGATATGGCGTAAAAATTAACAATGTAATAGCTGACGGCGGAAGCCCAATGCCTTCAAGACCGGCGGCAAATGAAGAAATGTATGATAACTCAGAATCCGGTGAAGAATACGAAGAATCAAACACCGGAGCCGGAGATGAAGAACAATATGAAACAAACGAAGCTCCCGGTGGAGATGAAGAAGAGTTTGATTACAGCGACTTTGAACTCGAAGATGAAAATATTTAATAATTCAACAATACCGGACTAAATTATTAAATAAGGGGAGATTAACAAATTTATGGGCGGATACATAGCAAATTTTACAGTATATACAATGGCAATGATAGGATTAATATGCTTTGCCGTATTTGTGTATAAAAAATTCACAGACGGCTCTATGCGCGGAAGCAACACTAAATTTTTAAGTGTTGAAGACTCAATGAGCCTGAGCCCACGAAAAACACTGCACGTTGTCAGAGCAGGAAATGAAAAATTCCTAATTGCTTCAGACATCGACAGAACTACATTGATTTCAAAACTTGATGAAAATAAAAAAGATACTATGCCAAAAAATCTTGAAAGATTTAAAAATATAGAACCGGAAGAACTTCAACAAATACCTGTTTATAATTCTTACGAACAGATTGAATACACAAAAAGACAACCGGAGATTAAGCAGGCTGCAAAAAAAGTCCACTTAGAGCCAATAAGCATGAAAAACCCTGACTCTGAACGTAACAGCGCCAAATTAGACAGACGCGCAGGCAATCTTCCGAATAATGTAAAAAATATCCAAAGAGAAAACAGACCGGTTAAGATGGTTACTCTGGATTTTAATACTCCGCAGAATCACGGATTTTCAACGATGCGTGAGATGGCTAAAAAAATAAACGAACTATAAGGATAAAATAATATGGATCAATTACAAAATCTGAATCCCGTTTTGCAAATGCTAATAGTAATGTCAATGTTTTCATTACTACCGTTTATGTTTTGCTGTATGACAAGTTTTTTAAGATTTGTCGTTGTTTTTGCAATGCTGAAAACAGCAATGGGAACACAACAAGTGCCTCCGGCAATTGTAATAATCGGGTTATCAATTATTTTAACTTTTTATACAATGGGCTCAACATTCCAAAGAATGTATGATATGGGCTCTGTACCGTACCAGAAAAACCACGATATGATTGCAGCAATTCAAGAAGGATCAAAACCTTTAAAAGAATTCATGCTAAAACAAACCAGAGAAAGCGATTTAACATTCTTTGTCGAACTTGCACATAAAACAAAACCGCAATCTCCTGATGATATTTCAATCTGGGAAGTTGCGCCTGCCTATATCATAAGCGAATTAAAAACATCATTTGAAATAAGTTTCATAATATTTGTACCGTTTATTATTTTAGACCTTGTTGTTGCAAATATTTTGCTGGCACTTGGTATGTTTATGTTATCACCTACAATTATTTCAATGCCGTTTAAGCTGCTTATATTCATTGCTGTTGACGGCTGGGCATTGATTGTACAGGGGCTTGTTTCAAGTTACAACTAACTCAAAAAGGATAAAATATGGAAATTTTATTAGAATATTTAGCTAAAGGTTTTATGATAATGCTTGCAATCTCAATGCCATGCGTACTGGTTGCGGCAGGAATCGGGCTTGTTGTAGGTATTTTACAGGCGGTAACCCAGGTTCAGGAACAAACAATCGCAGCTGCTCCAAAAATTCTTGGAGTATTTCTTGTTATTGTAATAGGCGGGGTCGGATTTATAAGGCTCCTGACGAATTTATTCCAAGAAGGTATGGTACTTGCGTTTAATACTGTTCCAAAAAGCGAAAACTTCGTACTGGAGTCAGATTACCATAAATACACAACTCCGTTTGAACACGAAATGAGAGATAAATTTAAAAATATTGATTCTATGGATGAAATAATGAAAAATCCGGGCAAACTTCCATACCTTGATCAAAATCAAAGGGCAAAATATACTCCGGCAGCAAAAACTGCTATGCCAAAACCAAACCTGGTTGAAACTAAAAAAATTCTCGGACAATAATTTAAAATACCGGACAGTGATAAATGAACGAATTATACACATCATTAATGCAAATGTTTCCTAAAATAAACACCTACCTTATGGCAGGTGCGCTTGTATTTGCAAGAATGATTGGATTTTTCAGATTTTGTCCGATATTTAACCGAAAAGATATACCATCACTTGTAAAAATCCCGCTTGCACTAATAGTAACAATATTTATTGTACCTTTCTTATCACCTGAAAAATGCCTTACCGAATGCGACTCGTTTATGTTATCGATTTTATTAAATGTTGTTGTAGGGGCAATGATTGGTTATATGGCGCAGCTTATAACTATCGCAATAGATTGCGGTGCTGAGATGATAAATATGCAGATGGGCTTATCTTCAGCAACAGCACTTGATCCGACAACATCAGCGCAAGTGTCAATTTTAACCAAAATGATATCACTTATGGGAATACTTATATTCATCAACCTTGGCGGAATATATTGGTTATTTAAGGCCCTTTTAAGAAGCTTTGAAATATTCCCGATGTACGCTTCACAGGTGCCTTTACCACAGCTTATCAAGATGGATTTACTGATAAAAATGTCTTCAAACACGCTATATATGGGGCTGCAAATAGCCTCTCCGGTCCTTCTGGCAACTTTAGCACAGGACATTATCCTTGGGGTAATCTCAAGAACAGCACCGCAGGTTAACGTATTCCAGCTAAGCTTCCTGTTTAAACCGGTACTCGGTGCAGCAATTATGGTTTGGATTTTACCAATGCTGATGAATATTATTGAAGAATATTTCTTGAGCTTTGCAAATATTATATAGACAAATAAAGTTGTTATTTCAAAACTTCAATAACATCATAATCTGTTAAATACGGAAGATGTGCTTCTGTAATAAGTTCGCCGGGAAGTAAAATAGAAATTCCGGGAGGGCATTCTGCAACCACTTCACCTGATAACCTGCCCACAGCTTCACTTTTTGGAATAATTTCTTTTTCTGAAAAATAAGCATCACGCAGACTCTTTTTAATAATAGGAGTAAGCATCGGCATATGTTTTTTATTTTCAAGATAATAAATATCCTGATATTTATGCGTATCAATCTTTTTAAGACAATTAACAAGATACTCAAAATCAGAACGACGGTTACCGATATTGCACAAGATTAAAATGCCTTCATCAGATGCGCTTTCAACTTCAATACCAAAATCGATTTCTAAAATAGACTCAAGGCGTTTGCCAGAAAGCCCATCAGCTTTTATAAACACTTTTGTAACATCTGTTTTATATCCAAAACCTGATTTTAATTGATGAATATTTTCCATTTTATCAATTTCGGAACGCAAATATTTTGCATTTGCAATTGCACGCGACAACTGCTTTTGACCTCTTTCGCTCTGCAAATTAGCTCTTGCTGCATCTAAACTTCCCAAAAGCATCAATGACGGACTTGTGGTATGCAAAAGCATCAAAGCTCTTTCAACATCTTCAACGCAAATTTTTGAATCTTCACTGATATGAAGCATTGAAGACTGGCTCATGCTGCCGCCTGTTTTATGAAGTGAATGCACTACAATATCCGCACCTAATTTTAAAGAAGTTTCAGGAAGCTTTGAATTAAAATTCCACAAACAACCGTGAGCTTCATCAACAATCAGCGGAACATCATATTTTTTACAAACTTTTGAAATAGAAGCGATATCTGAAACAACCCCTTCATAAGTAGGGTTTGTAATCCATACTGCAGAAACATCACTATTTTCTTGTAACAATTTATCTATTTCTTTAGCATCAACATTGCCCCACAACCCCCAGTCGCTGAATTTTTCAGGAACAACCCACAAAGGATCCGCACCTGAAATAATTAAACCTGTCAAAATTGAACGGTGGCAATTTCTGTTAACAATAATTTTCTGACCTTTTTTAGTTAAACCCATTGCAATAGCAAGATTACCAATGGTTGAACCATTCAAAAGGAAAAATGTTTTTTTAGCCCCAAAAGCCTGTGCGGCTAATTCTTCGGCTTCTTTAATCGGACCAGTAGCCGGAGTAAGCGTACCAAGATTATCAAACTCATCTGTAGTATCAACCATTAAAGCTTTCTTCCCGACAAGTTTTCTGAAATCAGGAAGTGTCCCTAAACCTTTTGTGTGTCCGGGGATATGAAACTGGTAAGTCGGATTGTTGTATGCAGTTTTTAGGGCTTCAACAATCGGGGCTTTGATTTTTGTTTGTTTATCTTTTTTAATTTTGTTCTGCATAATAAAAATATACTACAAAAATCTTGAAAACTACAAAAATCATGTTATAATCTTTACACAGATGAAAAGATTTTTAAAAATCATACTAATTTCAGCTCTATGCTTTATCCCGAATTTAGACTCAAAAGCCGCTGATGATATCGCTCAGGATTTGCTTGAAACCAAGCAGAAAGATGAAGTTGTCCTAAATTTGACAACAGAACCCCCTATGTTAATTCCTGATAAATTGGCTTTGGAAGTAGAGGCAAAAAAAGAAGAGCAAAAAGAAAACGATCCTAAATCTCAAAAAAAATCATTTTTCAATTTTGACTTTGATGATGATGACGAAAACGGAGTTATGGACAACAACGAACTTGATTTTGAAATCTTTAAAATGTTTGATAAAGATAAAGAAGCCAGTGAAGATTCTTTATTAGGGAAAATTTATCACAGCAAAATCACACGTACAGATATTCCTACATTTTTACTGCAAGATGATTTAACATTTAAATTTGAAAAAAGCCCGATAAGCAAAATTCATACCTATGGAGCATACCGTGGCTCTATCAACTCGTTATGGGCACCTGATTATTCAACAGAATACGACAATCTTACAACCCAAGTCGGCATGTACGGTCAGTTCCGAAACCCTAATTTTAAATTCAAACTTGCCGCAAATCCTATTCCTAAAAAAGGCTTAAATTACCTTGACAGGTTTGTATCTGATGCTTATATTGTTAACACAAGTATTCCAAACCACCAAATTGTTGCAGGTTATTCAAGAGTTCAAACAGGTGTAGAAGGCGGAACATCAACCTACATTCTGCCGTTTGTAACAAGATCACAAATAGCAAGAAACTTCGGCAGCGCCCGTTCACTTGCGGTTAAATTAATCGGAAACTATCAATATGTCGACTACAACCTATCTGTCGGCAGCTCAGGACGCTATATAACAAGCGGTATGCCGGGCGCAGAATTTAATGGCTGGGTTAACGTCAAACCTTTTGGGCATAAAAGTAAAAAGTACGGTAAGCTAACAATCGGCGGCGGTTTTAACGGCGGACACAACAGAATTGACTACAGTGTAGCAAGCGCTTACTTAGGATATCATCACAAAAAATTATGGACAAACTTTGAAGCTGCAATCGCTGACGGATACAACGGCTCAAGAGGTATAAGCCCTAATGAAGCCTGCGGTTGGGCTGCAACTGTGGGTTGGAAATTTAACCCGCATTTTCAGCTTATCGGAAGAGTCGACCAATTCGACCCAAACCGCCATTCATCAAGAGATATAACAAGAGAATACACTATTGGCTTAAACTGGTTTATAAAAGGTCAAGCCTTGAAAGTTGTATTGAACTACGTATATTGTGACAGCCAAAACAGACCTGACAGCCATAAACTAATACTTGCAACACAAGTTTTATTATAGTCTTCTTGTGATTAACAAAATTTAAAAATGCATATCAAAACTAGGGTTTCTGCCGTTTATCTTTTCATCTTCCATACGCATTGCAGAACCTATTGTAAAATTCTGAGCATTGGTTTTGTTTATCTCAAAAGCAACATCCCCGTTAAATACAGATTCGTTTTCTTCTAAAAATTCAAACAGCGGAGCCGCAGGTGCCTTGACTATCTCACCCAAAGTTTCGCCGGCCTGCTGAATAGTTCTTTCCGGAACCTTAACATTCAACCCGAAAGGTTTATATGGTCTATTAAATGTAAAATTTGAATCTGCCATTTTTATACCCTTTTTTACTAAGATTACTCATGTTATCGGCATTTTTTTTGAAAAATTTAATTTTAGAACGTTAATATTAAAAAATGTAAAGTCAAAAAATATAAGTAAAAACACTGCGATTGTGTTAATATTTGAATATGAAGTGTTTAAAAGATTTTGAAGCCGAATTAAATAAATGTTCCAAATGCGGACTTTGCGAAGCTGCCTGTCCGATATTTAAAATAAACCCTAATGACTGCGCAGCCAGCAAGGGTAAATTTATTATGCTGCACGGGGTTGTAAAGGGTGACTTAAAACTAACTAAAAATATTAATAAGTATATTGATATGTGTTTAAAATGCGGTAAGTGTAATGAGTTTTGTCCAAGCGGAATTGACGTTTGCCAAATACTAAATGCCGCAAAACACGAATATATGAAGAAAACACTTCAAGCTAAATTAATAAATTTTCTTGAAAGTAAATTCGTTTTTAATAATATTATTAATCTTGGAGCCATAATTAGCGCACCATTTAGACCTAAAAAGAGAAAATCCGAAAGTACTAAAGTTGTGTATTTTAAAGGCTGTGTTAATAGAATTTGCCCGCGCACAGATAATTATATCCATAGAATTTTCAAAGATACAGATATTGAAATTATTGAACCGGATTTTGAATGCTGCGGACTGCCGTTTTTATCAGAAGGAAATCTAAAAAGGTTTGAACAGGCTGCAAAATATAATCTGAAAAAGCTTGATATTGATTATGATTATCTTGTAACCGACTGCGCAAGCTGCGAAAGTACAATTTTAGACTACCCAGAATATCTGCCGCAAACCCCTAGAATCCCATCAGGGAAAGCTATAAACTGGGGAGATATAATCGCAGCAAAAGGTCTGAATTTTAAATTTAAAAAACCCGTAAAAGTAACATTCCACAAACCATGTCACTTGAATAACGATTCATTTTTCAAAAAAATAATAGAGAACTGCGAAAATGTAGAATATATTGAAATGAATAACTACGATGATTGCTGCGGAATTGCAGGCAGCTTCGCACTCAAAAACCCAGCCCTGGCAGCTACTTTAGCAAAACAAAAAGCAGAAAATATAATTAAAACTAATGCCGATTACGTAATAACAACCTGCCCTGCATGCATTATGGGATTAAAAGCAGGACTGATTTTGACCGGCAGTAAAACAAAAGTAGTAAGCCTTTTGGAATTTTTAGCTATGGG
>OHQR01000332.1_pt1 | contig 34570 bp, 31 predicted proteins | sample 1578191 | NCBI WGS metagenome assembly OHQR01 (sample SAMEA3879577, study PRJEB24766) | human gut metagenome | biome: human-associated habitat; feature: feces | place: USA | collected 1985/1987 | reverse complement strand
AATACAAAAGTAAGAAAAGTTGAAAGATGTTGACTCTATTTTTTACAATAATATTTATTGCAGAATTAATCGTTGCAGGCTGGATAATATCAGGCATAATCAAACTTGATAAAATTGTACTTTCCAAAAATCAAGAAGTATTAAATTTTCAGCCGATACTAAAAGATCAATTACAGAAAACTAAATCTATAATTGATATAGCCGGGCTAAGCCTTGATTATTTTGTTACATTCATTGCTGAACAAAAAGAAAACTGCGTAATATTAATAAAGAAAAATATTATTGCATCAATACTGTTTTTAATATTAAAAATCCCCGGAAAGCAGATTTTTACAATTGTTGATTTGATTTTTGCTGTAAAAAAAATCTTTCAGGGATAAATCTATAAACCTAACCTTTCTGTCATCGCCAAAGCCCTCGCAGAACGAAGTACTATGCCACCAATTGCCTTAGGTTTTGAATTAGGGTTTTTCTTCATCGGTCACCCTGAACTCGTTTCAGGGTCTGATTTAGATTTCGAAACAAGTTCGGAATGACATACTTTGATCTCTTTCTCTTTCGACATTTGGGAGAAAGCTGGTGTGAGGGGCGGCTCGGACAGAACACCTCGTAATGGCATATCAATAATAAAAGCCCTTCATTAAGAAGGGCTTTTATTATTTTCAAATTATAAATTAACCTTTTTCAATAGTCCATTTTATCCCGCCAAACTCGATCTGGTGCGAACCATTTGTAAACGTTACAGAAGCATGGTCTGAGGTTTTACCAGTAGTAAGATGATCATAACGACAATCAGCATGGCTCAACCCTATGAGTGAAGCTTGTAATGAAGACATATCCCTTATGGAATAAAAATAAGTCCCATTATTTGAGTTTATAGCACTCCCTAAAGTAGCAGAAGACATAGTACCGCCTTTTTTTCCATCACACCACAAAACAGTAGGAGGTGGATTTGTCGGCAATGTAACCGGAGCTCCTGTAACTTTTGATTTAACAGAGGTTCCTGAACCTTTAATATTCGGATTTTGTGGACAACTATCCTGTTTCCAATCTGTCCAGTCACAATCATCTTGACTTGTAGTAGGATAATAGTTAAGGTGAATCAGCAGATCATTAGTAGCACAAGCAGTAGATATCGGCTTGAATTCCGGATTATTACAACATTCATCTTTAATTTTTCCGGATAAAGATCCCTTATTATTGTAATATATACAGCATTCTTTGCCATAATCTCCAACTTCACATGGATTTTCCGGATCCGGTGTAATATTTGGTTTATCTTCGGTTACAACATTTTCAACAGATTCTTGATTCCAACTACCGGGAGTCTTTATTTTTGTACTGGTACTAACCAAAGCTATCATTCCAGGGTCCAATACAATATAATCCCTGCCTTTTACATTAGGACCCTTTGGTCCATTTATATCTATAACTCCATGAGCAGGGTTTTGACCCATCTGTGGAACTAAACAAATACTTGTTCCGTTCTTTAATTTTGCACAAGCACCTACCAACTCTCGACTAATGTCAAAATCCTTTTTAGATTTTGTAGCTTCATCATATTCATAATATTCAGAACCAAAACACTCGTTTTGTATTTTAGTTTTATTTGCACCGGAATACGCTCCATAATATTTGGAAACCTTAAAGTATTTCTTAAAGAATTTACCTACAGTTTCGTCATAGTCCGGAGCTGCGTCTAAAGTGTACATCATTGTTTCAGAAAAATCTGATTTATTTTCATTTACAACAAGGACATCCAAAGCTTGCTGTATAGATGAAACTTGCCTCTTTAACTTTTGAGTCAAAACCTCTTCATTAAAATGGGTAACAACTGCCGGCAATACCAAAGCTGCAATAACCCCGACTACAGCAGTAGCCAAAAGAACCTCTGTTAGTGTAAATCCCTTTTTACGTAATAGAGAATCCATACAATCCCCAGCCTTGCAGATATTTTTTATTTCCACGCGCTATAACTCCTTATATCCTCTTAATCAATACTATAATAATATTATAACGTATCTGCCTGAATTTTGCAATAAAATTCCATATCAGATATCAATCTATAGTACAAAATAACAAATTGATATTGAAATCCGAGAAAAAATATGTTACAATTATGAAGAAATTTGAAAGAAGAGGTTTACAACTATGAGCAAAAACAAAGCATTTATGTTTTCAATGGGCGTAATAGCAGGTGTTGTCGGCGGTATCGTTGCTGGTGTACTTTTTGCCCCAAAACCGGGTGAAGAATCAAGAAAAGAGCTTAAAGATACAGTTTGCGACATCTATGACAAACACGCTCCACAAATTGCCGATGCTAAAAAACAGGCAATGGAATCCATTGATCTTATGAAATACAAATTAGAAAGACAATTCCGCAAATTAAATAATTCGGTTAAATCTAAAAAAATGCAAAAAGCTAAAGAATTAGAAGACTCCGAAAACGGAAATGAAAACGAAAACGAATTTGATTATTAATTAATCAACGATTTACTTACTAACTAAAAGGAATAACAAATGAGTATTGAATTATCACAAATAGTATTAAATAACGGTCTTACATTTTTAGCAATAGTTACCGCAATTGTTTTGGGTACGGTAGGATATTTCCTGGTAAAATTATTGATGGATTTATCTGTTTTAGCTAAAAATGTTAATGAAACATCTTTAATTCTTAATACAGAGTTAAAACCAACTTTAAAAGAACTAAATGACACAATGAAATCTATCAATTCTATTATCCAAAGCACTGATGAAGGTGTTGGCAATGTTAAAACCAGCCTTGAAAATGCTATTACCAAAACAAAAGCATTCTCAGAAAGCCTTCTTGGCGGTTTTATAAAAGGATTTATGACAGTTTTTTCATTAATTAAAAGAAAATAGAACTTTCAGGCAATGTAATATATTACATTCCTAATTATAATTATACAAGACAATTTTAAAAGGAGAAATAATATGTCAGTATCAAGATTTATAGCAGGTTTCGTTGTTGGCGGTGCGATTGGCGCTATTGCAGGAATTTTGCTTGCACCAAAATCAGGGGAAGAAACCAGAAAATTATTAGCAGATTCAGCTCAAGACATGGCAAGAAGAGCTGACGAAACAGCTAAGCAAATTCAGGTAAAAGCTGATGATGCAGTTTCAGACCTTCAGAAAAAAGGGGAAGAAATTAAAGAAAAATTACAAGACCTTATCAGCAAACAAAAAGAAGCTAAATCAGCTAAAACTGAAGAGGCTAGCGAAGAAGAAGATAAAGAAACTGAAGAATAATTTATCTTGCAAAAATTGTATCTAAGGAGAGGCCGCGAATGCGGTCTCTTTTTATATACATGCCAAATGCCTACTTGAAAAATTTTTAATAAGTCGTAAAATTGATATATAAATTGAATATAAAATAGGATTATTATTACATGACAAAAACAGAATATTTAAACAAAATTAAAGAGTTCTTTACGTCCTCGAAAACAGTAAAAATCACTTATCTGATAACATTTACTGTTCTACTTACGGCAATTATTTCATCTCAAAACTTCTTTTTTCAAAGCATTATTGAAAACGGAATAAGTAAAAAAGATATCGTTGCTCAAAAAACCTTGACAGTAGAAGATGTTAAAAGAACAGAACAACACAGAAGAGAGATTTCCCAAAAGATTGAACCAATCCTGGTTCCTGCAGAAGATGACTTTATTAAATCAAATCTTGACACAATACAAAGTTCTGTTATCCAAATTCGAAAAAAAGAAACCTCTACTAAAGAAAAAATTAACGAATTAAACATCCTATTTGACTTGTCTGACAATCCTAAAAAAGATTTTATTATAGATTTCTTGCTTCATGTTGATGAACCAAGCCTTAGAGAAGCTTTTGATAAAGCATCTTTATCTTTGATGAACATTTTACAAATCGGGATTACTGAAAAAGACTATGAAAAAGATAATATCAAAACACTTATTCAGAATAATCTGGTAACAAATGTTTCAAAAAGACAAATCTCTGTAATAACAGCAATGCTTGAACAAGTTATTGTGCCGAATCTTGTTGTGGACGATGCTGCTACTGAAATAGCCAAAATGAATGCTCAAGAATCCGTAAAACCTTATAAAGTAACCTTCCAAAAAGGTGAAAAAATTGTGTTTGAAGGCGAACCGGTTACAAGATTAAAAAGAGATGCTCTAAGAGAAGCCGGCTATAACGTTTATGAACTCAACTGGCAAGGAATCTTATCTATATATATTCTGGTATTACTGCTCACAATGATTTTTGTTGCATATCTGAGAGTGTTTGAGAAAAAATTTCTTGAACCTCGCTTTATGTCACTATCTGCAATACTTATAACATTAACCGGGTTAGCTGCAGTCGTACTTCCTACCGGCTCATCTCCGTATATTCTGCCAATTCCCGGTGTTATAATCATCGCGGCTGTTTTTATGAGCCCTCGAATAGCATTTTTATTAACAACTTTGTTATTAATTGTTCTAACTGTCGGAATGCAATATGAATCTCAATTCATTATTATATTTACCATACTGTCGTTAATCGGAATGATTATGATTTCGAGAATCCGCTATACAAGAAGATCTGATATGATTAAAGTCGGATTTAACCTTGGTATTGCAGGCGTTCTAATTATGCTGAGCTTGTACTTTATAGATAAATGCCTAATCGATGTAAGCAACTCCTTAATTTTAAGAAATTGTATCTTTATTTTTGTTAACGGTATATTAAATTCAATAATTGTATTGGGGGCTTCTCCTCTGTTAGAAAGCACATTCCATATTATTACCCCATACGGACTTGCCGAACTTGGCGACCATAACCAGCCGCTTTTAAAAAGACTGCAAATGGAAGCTCCCGGGACCTATCACCATAGTTTGATGGTTTCAACATTATGTGAAGCCGCAGCCGAAGCAATCGGGGCAAATCCAATACTGGCAAGAGTCGGTGCATTTTACCACGATATAGGAAAACTAAAACGCCCGTTATTCTTTGTCGAAAACCAATCATATTTCAGCATTGAAAACCCGCATAACAAGCTTAATCCAAGATTAAGTAAAATGGTTATTACAGCACACCCTAAAGACGGAGTTGAAATAGCCAAGAAAAACGGACTCCCAAGTATTATCTCAGACTTTATACTTCAACACCACGGTGAAGGTATCGCTAAGTATTTCTATAACCAAGCTGTACAAGAAGAAGGGATTGAAAACGTAAAAGAAGAACAGTTCCGCTATACCGGTCCAAAACCAAACAGCAAAGAAACAGCAATACTAATGCTGGCTGATGCGGTTGAATCTGCGGTAAGAGCTATGAAAGGCGCAACAACTGACGAAATCGAAAATATTATAGATAAAATTATTGTAGAAAGACTGAATGATGGTCAGCTTGCTGACAGCCCGCTTACTCTGAAGGATTTAAAGGTTATCGCATATACTTTCAGCAGAATCCTAAGAGGTATGCAGCACAATAGAATTAAATATCAAGAAGATATTGCTCAAGAATTTGAAAAAAATAAAATAGAAATGCCAAACAAAATTCTTGATGAAGACCTTGAAAAGAAGATTAAAGCTCTTGAAGAATCAAAACTTCCAAATCCTTCCGAGCCTAAAAGCACTGAAAACCAAAACTGGTCAAATAATGAGAATAAAGACTTATGATGGATTTTAACATATTTATAGAAAACGAATACAACCGGTGGGAAATTGATACAGATAAATACGTTGACATTGCACAAGAAATCTTCAAATTCTACATGAACTGCCCGCAAATCGCAGATAACTGCTGCCTGCAAGGTTATGAATACAATAAGGTTTCGTTTGATTTCCTATTATGTGACAGCAAAAAAACTCACAGCATTAACAAAGAATACCGAAACAAGGATTATCCGGCAGATATAATAACATTTGCAGTCTTTGCAGATTCTGCTGATGAAGAAAAATTTGTATTAGATTTGGAAATTAATTTAGGTGAGATTATAATAGGATTAGATAGGGTAATTGAAGAAGCTTCTAAAAAAGAAATTACCAAAGAAACAGAGTTAATCTTCCTGATAAGCCACGGTATAATGCACTTGTTAGGATTTGACCACCAAAGCGAAGAAGAGTTTCAATTCGTAATCGAGTACCAAAAACAAGCACTGGAAAGTATGGGAATTAAGTATGACAAAATATAAAAAACAAAATTTTTCAAGTACATTCAGAAATGCCAGAAAAGGCATGAGATTGACTATTAAAAGCGAACGTAATGTAAGAGTTCACCTTTTTGCCGCAGTACTAGTCTTAATTACAGCAATATGCTTAAATTTTTCAATAAATAAAATCTGTATTTTACTGCTCACAATAGCTTTTGTAATATCAGCAGAAATGTTCAACTCTGCAATAGAATTTTCACTTGATGCAATTTTTCATAACAGGTATTCAAGAATGGTTGGAATGGCAAAAGATATCGCAGCAGGTGCGGTTATGATAGTTACAATAAGTGCCGTAATGATAGGAGTTTTACTTTTTGCCCCTCCGATTATTGAACTTATTACAAAGTAAAATTGACAAATAGAAAAGTCCTTACTAAATTAGCAAGGACTTTTTATCTTTTACCGAAAAGCTTTTATTGTGTAACAAGAATTAATTATTACTTAAAACCAAGCGGAAAGCCGCAAGATTTTTTATTGATAACATAGTATGTTTGTTGTGCTGCTCATCAGAAATATTAAAAATTCTAATAATACGTTGAATTTCAGCTAAATCTTTGTATGATTCGATTTTGTAAACATTTTCAATCGGGTCTGTGACTACTGACATTATGGTATTTAATTCTTGTTCTTTCATTACCTGTTATCCTCTTTCCTATATACTCTTATATAAAGTATTTTTTTTGTTGAGAATTGCCTTTTTGGTTTTTATACAGTTAATATTTCGTAACAAATCAGGAGTAAAATAAAATTTAGACCATTAAATCAATATGTTGAGCCAATGTGTCAGATGTAGAATTCGGGCGCAAAAGACTATATGGGCCATCACCATAAATTGCTCTGGAAAAATCTGTATGATGAGAAGTTTTACCCGTAACAATACTTCCGCCTACAGTTTGACCTGTTAATATACGGTATCTGGTCATTACTTTTGAGGGGTTTGTATTGTTGAAATCTTCCACTCTGCCTATCGGCATTGTAGTATTTGAGCTTGTGTAAACTTGTACCATAATTTTCGATATCCCTATTAATATTATAACTTATCTTCTATAAAAATATAACCCCCTAATAAAAGGGACTTAAATACCAAACGCCACTAAATGAAAAAACGCACGTCACAACAAGCGTTAGCAAAGCAGCCCGGAAAATTTTATTCAATCCCAAAATGATACTGGATTGCTTCGAAAATCATAGATTTTCTCGCAATGACGATAATATTGGTGGAAACATGTATATAACTTACTTAATTTGCATCTTGCAAAATTCTTTTATTTCGTTTAGTTAATAAATCCATTTGTTTTTCATATAAATCAAACCATTCTTCTTTATTTAAAGGATAAGGAGAACGTTCAAAATCATCAAATGGTAATAAAAATTTTATTGTTTTGTAATCATTTTCGACCCAATCTTGTAAATAAAAAAAGTCGATATAATTTTTAAAATTTCCAAATAAACTAAAAAATTTTGAATCATTTGTTAAAATATTTTCTAAAGGACTTGTTTCCTCTGAATAAAATCTTTTAATACATTCTAATGTTAAATCAAATCTATCTCGAATTTTTTTATTTGTCCCCCTGCATTGATTAATTGATAAACGATGTTTTGGAAAAATAATACTGCTGCCTATTGTATAAGATGAATGTAAATAATTCTTTCTAAATCCTTCCGGATCATTCATAGTTTTTTTCACACCATCAATAACATCACTAATTTGTGAATGATACCAATATATATTAATTATAGAATCGCTTCCAAAACGAAAATTTTTCCAGTATAAATAATCATATTCTATATTTCCAGAGTTTAAATCAAAAAATTCACCGGTTGGCAATTCTTTACTCCAGAGTTTTCTATGGTAAGTTTGAAGCGTAGGACTATATATATCCGGATCGATATTACTTTTACCATTAATAAAATTTTCCCAGTAATTGGGAGTATCTAATGTAAAGTCAAATGTTGTATCAATATTCGTATTCATTAACCCAACCTTTCATTTAATTATAACCAAAAATAATTGACATGTTATAAAATTCTGAATTTATATGTCCGACACTTAAAATCAGAAATTTTCTACTTAATTTTGATATTTTGATAATTTATGGTTTTAAATGTCAGACACTATGCTTTTATCTGTCTAATTATAGCTCCAAACGCACTAAAAAAGAGCCCTTTCGGACTCTTGATAAATGGAGGAAGAGGTGGGATTCGAACCCACGGAACGCTCGCACGTTCGACGGTTTTCAAGACCGCTCCGATCAACCGCTCTGGCACTCTTCCAAGCAACTGCTTCGAATGTATTATCATTGTATCAATTAAAGATTAATTGTCAAGAACTTATTTATAAATTAATTATAGGATTTTATATATTTTTTAAACTGGTATAATAGAAGTATGGTTGAAATTGACAACAACAAATCTTCTATCGCAATAAGAAGAACATCAACAATAAAGCTGGTTTTACTAAGCATTATTACTTTTGGAATATATTGGTATATTTGGTTATGGAAACTTATCACTGATATAAACAGACTTTATCCTGAAAAATATATTCATAGAACCCCCTGGTTAGGAATATTACTTCTACTTGATATTTGTTCAATTTATATGAATTTTAAAGGAATCCAAACCGAATTTATTTTAAACGGTGCAGATTTAATATGGATGCTCATTCAAATAGTATTAGCCCTGCAAATATTAAAAAATATAGAAAATTATGTAAAAAAGAATTTCGATATTGAAATAAAACACAATGTACTTGGATGGCTATTCTTTGGATGTTTTTATATAAATTATAAAATTAATAGACTGCCCATAAGCATAAAGCAGGGACTTGAAAAAAAGATAGATTTATTGAAATATAATAACGAACAGGGGAAATAATATGAGTAATATAAAATTCACGGTAGATAAAGACAAATGCATACATTGCGGAAAATGTGAACACGATTGTATCGCACAAATTATCAATCTTAACAGTGAAAAAGTTCCGAATATTTCAAAAGAAGATGAAAACAAATGTATAAAATGCCAACATTGCCTTGCGATTTGTCCGGTCGGTGCGATATCAATTTTAGGCAAGAACCCGCAAGAATCCAGTTCTTGTGATAATTTTCCTGAAAATGAACAGATTCTAAACCTAATCCAATCGCGCAGAAGTTTTAGAAATTTCAGACACGAAAACCTGTCCGCAGAAACCCTGGATAAATTAAAATCAATGATTAAATATGCTCCAACCGGCTGTAACAGCCATAAATTACATCTTTCTATAATTGATGATGTTGAGGTTATGGACAGGTTTAGAAACCGCACAAATAACACCATTAAAAAGATTTTATTATCCGCTAAAATTGACGCTCTGACTAAAAAATTCTCAAGATACAAAAGCGCATTCCTTAACGGTGATGATGTAATATTTAGAGGTGCACCTCACATGATAGTTGTATCAACACCGGTTAACGCACCTTGCGCCAATGAAGATCCAATAATTGCGCTAAGCTACTTTGAACTATATGCCCAAAGCATGGGAGTTGGAACTTTATGGTGCGGATTTGCTCAAATTTGTTTGAAACTAATTCCTGAACTATGCGAATTTTTAGAAATTCCGGACGGATATAAACCGGGTTATGTTATGCTCTTTGGTGGAACCGATATAAAGTACTCAAGAACAACCCAGCCGGAAGAATATCTGATAACATCTGTAAAAGGTGATAAAAACATTGATAATATGCCAATATCACGCAAACTAAAACGTTATTTTTGGAATTCAATACGCTAAATTACTTTTTGCTGACTTTGAATGCAAAATATTTGAACAAAACATAAGTAACAACTGATACCAAAAATATTGAAATAAATTGCGAAATATAAACATTTTTTATCGCAAACCTTACAAGAATTTCTAAAATAATGACATTTAGAAAATAACTTACAGCCCAGGTTGAACAACATTTCAGGTATTCTTTAACATAGTTGCCTTTTGTACAAAATACAAAAAACTTCTGATTAAAATAGGAAAAAACAGAAGATAATGACCACTGTAAAATTACGCAAGCCTGATAATGTTCCGAACCTAAAATATAAACTGACAGGGCAAAAATCATATAAGAAATGGCAGCATTAACAGCACCTATAAATAAGAACCTTATTTTATCAGGAATTTTGCACCATTTTGAATATATAAGATTTAAAACTTCCATAAAATAAGTTTACCACTTACAAAATAGTTCTCAAGTGTCACAATCTGATTAAAACAGTGAACGTAATTCATCAATTGAACCCAAGGAAATTACATCATCTCCATCAAAATAATCAACAGTTTTTATATCAGAAGCATCATAATGTCCGGATATTTGGTAATGAGAATTTTCAGGAGCCCATACTCTTAATCTCCCGCTATTAATCAGTTTATTATTCTCATTATTGAATTTCAGTCTGAATTTACCATTTCTAGGTATTTTATCATACATAGGATCTGTCGTAATATCTGTATATAACCCTTTGTAAGCATCTCTATTACTTTTTACTGCCTGCCCCTTAATCAATTTCAAAAGTTCATCTTTGCCCACTATTCTATAAAAAATCGGGTTACGACTTCCCCACCTGTCCTGTAATAAAGATGCCTTTAATGAAGCATCTAGTATCTCATCACCAATATCTTTTACAGGCGCACTCACACCAACAGAACAAAACACGTCAGAAACAGGAGCCCGTTCTAAGGTAGAAGCAGCAATATTTTGAGGCTTTTGAGCTGTAAATATCCCAACATCACAAATTTTTGTTGACTTGTTATTTTGCAATAAATTTTTAAAAGATATTTTGAGCATAGATATACAAACCTTACCCTTACATAAAGTCAATAAATTCTAAAATTTGCGTCTTTTAAAAATATAATATTACAATTCTTTATCAGATTCTTTGATAGGCGCACCAATTACACGCTCAACCTCAGCCGCATTGATATTATACTGAAGCAAAGTTGAATAATAATCCAGTTGAGCGTTCAGATAAGTATTTTCAGAATCTTTAAATTCAATTGCATCACCTAACCCTACCTGATAACGTCTGAATGCTTGATATTGTTGTTCTTTTGCCTGTTGCAGCGCAAGTTTTGATACCCCAATACCATCATGAGAGTTCATCAAGTTTATATATGCACTTTTAACATCTAAATAAACATTTTGACGTTCTTGTTCATAATCGGCAACATACTTTTTATAAGTTGCATTAGCTTCATCAACCTGCTTTTTGAGCAGCATCAAATTCAAAGCTGAATATTGAATTTGAACCCCTAAAGAATAAGCATTATCTGCATTAATCTTACGTCCACCGTGCTGATACGAACCAAAAGCACTGATATCAGGAGTAAATGCACGTTTTGCACTTCTTATATTCAATTCTGCAGCATCCATTCTCTTCTTAGCAGCAAGCAGCGATGGACGGGAACTTTCTGCAACTTGAATTAAATCAGGAAAATTAACCTCATATTCTTTTGTATTCAAGCTGTCTTTCAGTATAACTTCTGCGAGTTCAGGGATACCTACAGCATTTGCAAGCTGAACTGATGCGAGTTCTTGAGTGTTTTTAGCCTTAATTAAATTCAACTTAGCTTTTCCAAGGTTATATTCAGCATAAGTAACATCAATTTTAGCCTTTTTACCAATATCATAGTATGCTCTTGCCTGCTTCAACTGTAATTCATAATCTTGAACAGTATTTTCATAAACTTCTTTTTGAATTTTTGCAAAAACCATATTATAATACGCAACTTTTACATTATAAATTACATTTTCAATACTGGTTTCAGCATCATATCTTGAAGATTCATAAGTACGCTTAGCGGTATCAGCCATAGATTTAGTTTTACCAAAGTCAAATAATAACATATTTGCTGACAAAGTCGGAACATAATACATATCATATTTCTGAACAATCATTTTCGCAAAATTACCACCGGCCATTGTCATAAACATATCATTTCTAGAATAGCTCATACCGGCATTCAGGGTTGGAAAATAATTAGACCAAGCCTGCCCGATACGTGTTTTATAAATTTCAGAATTACTGATAGCAGACATAATTGCAGGGTGATGAGTTATTGCAAGTTTAATACAATCACTCAATGTAACTTCGCCATTCATATCAGCATAAGAAACCTGGCTGTTTATAACCGGGAATTTAGTTTCGTACATACCTTCGGCTTCTTTTGATGATTTGACTTTTGTTTTTTGATTAGATTTTAATTTCTTTATTTCGCGTTTTTTGTTAACCTTAGTTTTATCAGGTTCAACAATTTGAATCTGCTTTTCTTTTTTTGCGATTAAAGTTTCATCATTTTTTACAGTTTTTTTTGCATAAGATAAATTAGTACTCAAAGCAGTAACTGATGCGATTAATATTAAATTAAAAATCTTTTTCTTTATTCCGTTATTCATTGTCTAAATCTCCAAATCTTTATCCGTTATTTCTCTTTTCGGGAATTTATCAACAAATTCCTGAACAAGAACATAAAATGCCGGAGTCAGCGCAGCCCCTAAAGTTGCAGCTGCAACCATACCGCCAAACACTGTAGAACCTACTGATATTCTTGAATTAGCACCGGCACCGGAGGCAAATATCATTGGTAATACCCCGATAATAAATGCCAATTCAGTCATCATAATTGCTCTAAACCTTAACTTTGCAGCCTTTATAGCAGCATCTTTAACTGAAAGTCCGTGTTTTTCGTGCTCTTCTTTTGCAAACTCTACAATCAATATTGATTGTTTTGCAGCAAGCCCGACTAATGTAATCATACCAACCTGAGAATACACGTCAAACGACTGATTAATCATCATCTGGAATAACAATGCACCAAGAGCTGCTACAGGAGATACCAAAAGTACTGCAACAGGGATTGTATAACTTTCATACAAAGCCACCAGGAATAGATACACAAATACAAGTGCAAATGTAATAATCATAGCGGTTTGACCGGAAGCTTCTCTTTCTTGAGCAGAAGTACCTGACCAGTCAAAAGTCATATCAGATGGCAGAACTTTTCTTGCAACCTCTTCCATAGCAGTCATTGCATCACCGGAACTTTTCCCGGGAGCCTGCTGACCTTGAATTTGTACTGATTCATACTGGTTAAATCTTGAAATAGATGCAGTACCAACAGTTTGTCTTAATTTTACAATCGATAAGACCGGAACCTGTACACCATTTCTATTTTTAACATATATACCTTCTAAATCAGTTGCTTTTTGCCTAAATCTGCTTTCAGCTTGAATTTGAACCTTAAATACACGTCCGTATTTATTAAAGTCATTAACATAATAAGCACCTAACATTGATGTTAAAGTTGTATAAAGTTCAGATAGGTCAACATCCTGTGCCATAGCTTTTGCATAATCAATATCAACAATATACTGCGGAACATTTGCCTGGAATGTTGTATTAACATTTGACAAAGTAGAATTTTGATTTGCAGCTGCAATCAACTTGTTAGCCCAAGTTTCCATCTCCTGAGAAGTATATTCCCCTTGAGAAAGCATTTGAAATTCAAAACCACCCATCATACTCATACCCTGAATTGCAGGAGGTGAAAATACAATAATAGAAGCCTCTTTAGTTGCAGATGTAATCTTTCTTATCTCTGAAAGTATTGCCGTATGAGTTAAATCAGTTGCCTGACCTTTTAACTTACGCTCAACCCAAGTAAAAGGATTGTTTCTTCTTTCGGCATAATCATCAAGCAATATAATTGCAAACGCAGAGTTTACCGTTCTGCCGCCACCAAATACAGTAAGCTTTGTAGAATCAACACCTTTAAGTTTCTCAACCTGAGAAATAAACTTTCTTGCAACATCTTCAGTTCTGGTCAAAGAAGCACCGTCAGGCAAGGTGATTGTAGCAATCAATACCCCCTGATCTTCATCAGGAATAAAACCTGTTGAAATAAATTTAAATGCTCCAAGAGTTAAACCCACAATAATTAAGTAAGTTACAATAACAAGTTTTTTATTATAAACATAGGTTTTAACAAAATCCATATAAAAATCTTCGATTTTGTTAAACCCGTTATTAAAATTATCAACAATTTTTCTTGTTTTATTATTAATACGTTCCTGAATATGTTTTAATCGAACCATAAACGGATGGGACAAATCTTCAGGCTTGTTAGATTTTTCACGACCTAAGAAGTGAGAACACATCGCAGGAGATAAAGATAACGCACAGATTGCAGATATTGCAATAGACACCGCAATACAAACAGCAAACTGCTTATACATAACCCCTGTCATACCGGTCATGAATACAATCGGAACAAATACCGCCATCAAAACAAGTGCCATAGCAACAAGAGAAGATCCTACTTCTTCCATCGTAATCTGGGTTGCCATAATAGCTGACTTACCTTCATCAATATGACGTTTTACGTTTTCAATAACAACGATAGCATCGTCTACAACAACCCCGACAGCCAATACTAACGCAAATAATGATAACAGGTTAATTGACATATTCAAAGCTTTTAAGACAAAGAATGTCCCAATAAGAGAAACAGGAATAGTTGCACACGGAACAAGTGTTGCCATACCATCACCTAAGAACAGGAAGATAATCAAAACAACAATTAAACCTGTTAAAAGAATTGTAAATTCAACCTCTTTCATAGATTCATGAATATAATCAGCATCATCTTTAATAGTTATAATTTTAATACCGTTAGTCAATCTTGAATTAAGTTCATCAACTTTTGCATGAACCCCTTTTGACATATTAATAATATTGGCATCCGGTTGTTGAGAAATTACAACTACGGCAGAAGGTTTCCCACCAACCAAACCAAGGTTATTATAAGTATATGCACCAAGTTCAACCCGCGCTATATCTTTAATTTTAACATTTGAACCGTCCATATTTGAACGAATTATTATATTTTCAAACTCACTAACATCAGTTAATCTGCCGTTTGTTTTCAGGGTTAATTGAAGAGCCTGATCATCATCTGTAGGTAAAGATCCCAAAGCACCAGTAGCAATCTGGGTATTTTGAGCATTAATTGCAGCCTTGACCTCACTTGTAGAAATATTTAACCCTGCCATTTTTTGCGGATCAAGCCATATTCTCATTGAATAATCACCGGCACCATATACTTCAACATCAGCAACACCATCAACACGCTTCAATTCGTCTTTAATATAAATAGCACCATAGTTAGTCAAATCAAGCTGTGACCAGTTGCCAGATTCTGGGAATAATGTAAGAATTAAAGCACCTGAGCCCGATGTTCTGCTAATCGCAGTTACACCTGTTCTTTGAACATCTTCCGGCAATTGAGATTGAACCTGTTGGATTCTGTTGTTAACATTCATCAGGTTAATATTTTTATCAGATCCAACCTTAAAATACATATTTAAAATATATGTCCCGTCATAAGAATTTGAAGACATATATGTAAGGTTTTCAACCCCGTTTAATTTATTTTCAAGAATAGTTGCAACCGAAGATTCAATAACTTCAGCAGAAGCACCTGTATATGCAGCGGTTACCTGAATTTGAGGAGGAGTAACATCAGGATAGCTTTCCTGCTTCAAACTCAACATTGAAATCATACCGACAATAACAATACAAATTGATATTACCAGTGCAAATCTCGGCTTTCTTATAAAGAAGAATAATTTATCAAAATCAAAAATCTTTTTCATTATTTTTTACCTGCTTTTTGCTGTTTTTTTGCATATTTTTCAGCTGAAATTATAGAAACCTTCTGATCTTCTGTTGTAATTGACTGAACACCGGCTACTACAATATCATCATTAACATCTAATCCGCTTTCTACAATCCAGTTGTTACCAACATCGTCAGAAATTTTAATATCTTTTCTAACAACCTTTAACCCCTGATCTTTCGGTGTTTTGAAAATTTTATCCAAAAAATCGGCTTTTTTCTTTTCGCCCTTATCTGGAACAACAGCCCAAACATAATAGCCGCTCATCGCATCACCTTTTGTGCAAGATTGAGGAACTGTCATAAATTCAACTTTTCGAGGGGCAATAATAGAAACCTTCATATAATCACCTGGAACCAGCCAGCCTTTTGAATTATCAAAGGTAGCTCTCATATGAACAGATCCTGAATTTTGATCAATTTGATTATCAACAAAATCAACTTTACCAACTTGATCATACCACTGACCGCTTTCAAATTGGATTTTAACTTGAGCATCTTTAAATTTATCAGTAGCTTTTAAAAGCTTTACAAAATCACTTCCGCGAAGACTGAATGTTACATAAACAGGGTTAGTACTTGAAATATTTACCAAAGAACCTGATGTAGCATTTACATAATTACCTTCCGTAATTTTAACCTTACCGATTCTGCCGTCAATTGGAGATTTTATTGTTGTATAACTAAGGTTAACTTTAGCAAGTTCATATCTTTGTTTTGCGGCATCTAGTAAAGCACTGTTTTGATTTCTGGTTGCCAAACTCTGGTCCACATAAGAATGGCTTACTAAATCCTCTTTAATAAGAGCATTAGCCCTATTTAACTCTTGCTGGGCATTCTTTAACACTGCGCTATACTGATTAACCTCAGCTCTTGAATTGTTAACTTCCAATTGATATTCTCTAGGGTCAATCTGGAACAATACCTGTCCTTTATGAACGGTATCTCCTTCCTGGAAATATTTTTTATTCAAAAATCCTGAAACACGAGCTATAACATCAATAGAATATTTAGCCTCAACTCTTCCGGTTGATTCAGCCTGAACATGTATATTCTGACTATGAGGCTTATCTACAACAACCTCTTTCGGGATGCGCATCATACGCTGCATCATAGCTCCTGTTATAATACCAGAAATTTTATGATAAATAATAGGCACAAAAATTATTAATAACATGCCTATAGCCATTTGTTTTCGAGTCATTTTTATTTTCATACTTATCTCCATGTCTGCTTAGGGTAGAATTTTCCACCCTTATAATAATTAAAATGGAGGATTCTGTCAATAAAAACTTGCATTAATACTCCATACATAGTACTATCATGTTTGATATCAGTAGAAAAGGAAACAGGTATGATAAAAGACTCCAAAAAATTAAAAGTAATAGGACACAGCATTCCGTTTCAAATTGACTATACTGCAAATTATAACAAATCATTCCGCAGGGAATTTCAAGCGCTATATATCAGCAAAGATATTACACCGGACGAATTTGCAATATTATATTCAATACATTTGCAGCCTGATATTACCCAGTCAGAAATGGCAAAACTCCTATTTAAAGGCAAAGCACATATAGGCAAAATCTTAAATGATATGGAAACCAGAGGTTTAATAAAAAGAGTTGCTGACACTAAAGATAATATAATTATCAAAAGAAATGAAATAACTCCAAAAGGTCAAATATATTTTGACAAAGGCCATAAAGAGTATGAAAGATTTAAAGCCGCTATAATTAAAGAATTTCCGGCAGAAGACAGAGAACAATTTTTATCTTATTTAGAGAAATATAGAAAAATACTGGATTCATTTGTCAATGTTGAATTAAAATAGCATTCTTACTCTGTTTCAGAATGCTATAAATCCTTAAATATACAAATTATTTCTTATTTTTTAATCTCTTTTATGACTTTCTTTTCACTAGGTGTCTTTACATAAACTTCCGAATTGTCACCGGATTCCTTTGAAAAGAACTCTTTCCAGCTAAATTTACGTTTTGGTTTACTTTTTTCGGTTTTCACATCTTTTTTACGTCGAAACCAGTTAAATTTCTTTTTTTCAGGCTTAACAGAATCATTAACTTCTTTTTCAAAAGTTTGAAGTTCTTCTTCGCTAAATTCCGGCCTGTCTTGTCGTATTACCGGAAGATTTTCAGAAATTTCTTCAGTTTTTTCTGCAGAAACTTCATCATTACTTTCTATTGGCTCTGCAGGAAGGGAAATCTCAGACTCATCAACTGTTTCAACCTTAGCTTTTTTATTGCGTTTAAAGATACTCCAGAAAGACTTTTTAGGCTTCTGTTCAGGCTCTACTGTTGATTCGGTTTCTGTAAGACTAACAGGCTGTTCTGCTGTTTCTGTTTCAACCTGTAAAACATCTTCCTGCACTGGTTCTTTAACCCCATCAACAGGTACCGCCACTTCAACAGCTTCTACAGCTTCGATATCATCGATTTTCTCTACTTTTGCCATTTTGTTTCTGCGCCAAAATCTCCAGTTTCTTTCTTTTTTAATCTTTTCCGGCTCAGATTGAATATTCTCAATATCTTGAACCTCTTGAATTTCTTCAATGGATTCAATTTCTTCAACATCTTTGACATCTTTAGACTTTTGATTGTCTTGAATATCTTTAGCAATAGGTTCACTATCATTTAAAAATTCTTTTAGACCGCTCTCCTCAACTTCTTTTGACGTTTCATTTTTTACTGCAGGAATATCAGCCGAATCATTCAAGAAATCTTTTAGGCTTGTTTCTTTTTTAATCTTTGCAGGTTTTTCAGCAGTAACAGTCTCATCTTTATTGAGAAAATCTTTTAACTCTTTTTCCTTTTTAACTTTAACTCGTTTTTCTTTCTTAGCTTTTTCTTTCTTAGCCTTAGCTGAATCGGCAGCAAGCGCTTCTAACACAGCAGGCGATATATCCGGTTCAAAAGCCTGTTCGGCATTTTCACTCTTTGTTAATTTACCATCTTCAATAATTGTATTATCTTCAATTTCAACTTCCGAGATTTCTGTATTTTCTGAAATTTCTGACGGCTTACTTTCTTCAACTGCCTGAATTTCTTCATTAAGCTCAGGAGTATTTATCTCTTTGACTTCAATCATAGATGGTTCTGAAATCCTTGTTTGGAATTCTGCAGCTGTCACAGGGGTTGATTCATTTTGGGACTCATCAATTTCAACAGATTCAGATTCTTGTTTTAGTCTGGAAAAATCATCTGTTAATTTGTTAGGATTTTTCAGCGAGTAAGAATCAGAAGCCAGTACCTGCTCTGCTTGTTTTATAAAAGAGTTAGGCTCTAAAATAACAACATCATCTTCTTCTTTTATTTCCGGGGTAATTTTTGCAGGTACATTAAACTCTGTTAAATCAACATTAGCATGCTTTTCAACAATTTTTTGTTCAGGTTTTGAACCGGCTTTAACCGGCTTTACTACTTTTTCTGGCTGAACAGCAATTTTCGAAGATTCATCTTCTGCTGCTTTTTGTACAACTTCAATCGATTTTACAGGGGTCTCAACCTTAATTTCAGAAACTTCATCAGACTTTTTCTCAGCCAATGTTTCTTCTGCAATAACCTCAAGCGGCTGAACTTTTTCAACTTTTTCAACTTTTTCAACTACTGCCGTCTTAGCCTCTTCTTCTGCTACCTGCTCGATTTCAGTTGCAGTTTCTTCAATTTTTTGCCCAACCTCCGGTACTATTTTATCTTCAAGAATAGGCTCATCGTATTTTATATCAAAGGTTTCAGATTCTTTTTGCACAGGAGCAGTAAATATTATAGTATCAGGGTCAAAAACAACAATCTCAGATTCCGGCTCAGATTCAGATTTAATTTTAGCAGACCGAGATTCATCTAAGTCTGGCTTTTCCTCTGTTTGAACAGGAGCCCGTGCAATAATTTCAGGAGTTTCAGCTTTTACATGTTCTTCGGCACTGCTTTCATCAGATAAAACTGTTTCTACTTTTTCAGTTGATTCAACAGTTTCTGCTTTAGATACCGCTTCTTCGGCAGGTTCAATATCTTTTACAACGTCTTCCACTTTAATTTCAGAGGTTTTATTTTGCACAGCATTCAAAGACTGAGAAGCAAGTATTTGAGCAATTGAAGTTTTATCTTCGGAAGACAAAGTATCCATCGGATCTGTTGATAACTTTAACCCTGCAGGCATTTGCTCTTTTTCAATGCTTTCAACAGTAGTATGCTCCTGCGCCAATGCCTCGGCAACCGAAGAATCCTCTATATTTACAGATTCTTGAGCTTTTTCTATACCATCAGCAGACTCAGCGGGAACAACTTCTACCATATCAGTTTTAGCCTGAGATTTTAAAGCAATAAATTTATAATCAGGATTTAAATATTCAAAACTTACCCCTAAATCTGCAAACGCCGTTCTAATGTAATCGTACTGATTTTCGACATCGGATGCGGACAATCTTAATTGGGAATTTTCAAAACCTTTTCCTTTATCTAGTTCTGCAATAATAGGGTTTTTAAATGCCTTTGCCAAATCCACCTTAGTGCCAAATCCGTTTTTCCTAAGGATTTCAGCCTGCAAATAATATAAATACGGTTCAAGTGTTTTTTCTTTTTTAGAAAGGTTTTTAATGTCAGCATTGTATATGTCATTCATATTTGCATGAACTTTTTCCAAATCAGCAATCGCAGCATTAGTATTACCCAGCTTATTATAAGCAAGTGCCCTTAAATATAACACCGAATTATAGTTTGATACATGCCTGTATAAAAGCCTTGTAGCTCCTTCAACAACAGAATTGTAATCCCCCTTTATATACTGCGCAATTAATTTATAATACTGGCTGTTATAATCATTTGATTTATATTTTATTGCGGTATTAAAGTTTGAAATTGCAAGATCATAATCCCCTTTTAGCATATTATTTAAACCAATATAATAAAAATACATATAACAATTAGGATTATATTTTAACGCCTTGTTAAAATACTCAACAGACTTATCTGCAACTTCTGTTGAAAAAGTTTTCTCTGCTTGGTTGTAATAAATCTGTCCCAAACTTGCAAAAGATTCAAAATCATACGGATTATATTTTAAAGCATTATTAAAGGCAGTAATTGCATTTTGGCTCTGTTCCAGCCCAACCATGGCAACCCCTGTTAAATAATGCCCTAAATAATATTTTGGATAATTTGAAGTTATATACTGGGTTTTATATACAGCCTCATGAAAATTGCCGTTTTCTATATCTCCGATTGCACCATAGATATATGAATCTACACCCTGCGGATTAAAAACTTTACCATATTTTTGCGGGCAATTAATCTTTGCGATATCTTCTTTTTTCGGTTGAGGAAGATAAATATGCGAATTATATTCAACCGCTTTTTGATATGATACCTCATAAGCAGGATTATTCAATGCTTTTTGCGAATACATCAAACCTGCGTATAAATTACCAAGCTCCGGATTTTGGTATTGCTCAGATTTGTCAGCCCCGAGAACAACCGCACCCAAAACTTTTGTACCTGTTATAAATTTATCATCATCAGCTTTTAAATTAACCGCAGTCTGATAATCCCTCTGGGCAAGTTTATATTGACGCAATGCATAAAAAGCCTCCCCTCTTAGTTTATACGCTTCATATTTTTTAGGTTTTGAATTGATATAGGCTGTTAACAGCACAATAGCAGATTGGTAATCCTTTTTTGCTATAGCTTCAGATGCTCTTTCTAAAGTATCCTTATTTGCTTTAATACTTTCTTCTTCAGCTTCAACCGCCGCCTGCTGATTTTCTGCAGCCCCCTGAGCGTTAACCTCAGCTGATATATTATAAGCACTTAATGCCATAAGCATAATTAATAAACAAATTTTATTACTCTTCATTTCCACCCCGTATAAACTAATATCTTAGAGATATTATACTATAGAAATTCAAATTGTTGAAGATACTGACAGTAATAAATGTATTTTTGCTAAAATTTTGTGTATAATAAAACCATGAAAAGATGTTCCTGGGTAGATGAAAAATCAGAAATTTATATAAAATACCACGATGAAGAATGGGGTGTTCCCAAATATGATGATCATGATTTATTTGAATTACTAATCTTAGAATCGTTTCAAGCCGGACTATCATGGATTACCGTATTAAAAAAACGCGAAGCATTTCGCTCAGCTTTTGATAATTTTGACATAGACAAAATTATTAAATATGATGAAAATAAAATTTCTGAATTACTAAATAATCCAGGAATTATAAGATGCAAAAATAAGATTACTTCAACCATTAGTAATGCAAAAATTTTTAAAAATATACAGAAAGAATACGGCAGTTTTTCAAATTACATCTGGGGATTTTCTGATAACAAAATTATAAAAAATACTACCGGAGAAGTGCATGTATCAACCGAGCTTTCTGACAAAATTTCAAAAGACTTGAAAAAGCGCGGAATGAAATATGTCGGAACTGTAATTATATATTCTTTTCTGCAAGCTGCCGGCATAGTTGATGATCACGATAAAGATTGCTTCAAGTATTAAAATTAATTATAAAAATTTTGTAAAGTTTTACAATTTAATAACAAAATTATTTTTCTTTTGTTTTATAATAATTGTTGTTGATTATTCACATTAGCATTTATTAAAATAAGATTCGGCGGAAAATAATGTCAATAAGTAGTGGAATTAAAAAAGCATGCGAATCCTTGGGGAAAAATAATAATCCCGCATACGTAGTAGTCGCAATTGCTACTGCAAAAGGGATATTTAGACCATTATTCACAATGATGGACAAAAAAGAGTCCCAGGAAACAAAAAAATATACAGCACTAAGAGAAGGTTTAACAGAAGTTATAGCGATTCCTACATATATAGCCTGCGGAGCTTTGGCGGGAAAAGGTGCTGCATTAATAAAAGATCCGGCAAAAGCAAAAATGGCTCAACACAACCTTAGATTTATCGGGGTTTGTACTGCTGCATTGCTCGTAATCCCGGGGCTTTGCTCTGTTGCGATTAAACCTTTTACTGACAGAATTTTTAATAAAAATGAAAAGCCAAAAGATGAGCCGGCAAGACTTGATGTAACCTCAAAAACACAAGAAATAAACATTGATAAAGTTGCTGCTGCTGAAAAACCTCAAGGCAAAAACCCGACACTAATGCAAAATGTCAACATAGCAAGTTTTACAAATTCAGGAATGAGGGTATAGAAATATGATAGGAGCAATTCAAAATATAGTTTCAAACCCTACAATATATAACCTGACGCAAAGCACCGTAACCCAGGTTACAACAGAAACATGCCTCAAAGCTGCAGGACGTCCGTCATTCATTTTACTGGATAAACAAATTGATCCGCAGACAAAAAAATTCTCTGCAACTAAAGAATTTTTATATCAGCTGACCTGCCTGGGAATATATCTGGCAGCAATTGTACCTATTTGTAAAAAAGGAGCTTTTGCGATTGCTAAAAAAGCTTATCCAAACGAACAGGTATTTAAAGCATTCAAAGATTCTGATACATTTATGAAATACTTTAAAGCCGATGAAGCCGGAAAACTCTCCCAACTGGAAGAGTTAAATAACGCTATAACTTCAGGTGATAAATTTGTAAAAGAAAATATCAACGAAAATTTTGCAAAAGGTGTTGTTGAAGCCGGTTCAATATTCGGATCTGTTACAGGACTCGCAATACTTGCACCAATTGTTTCTCACCCAATTATACACCCTGTTTTAAAAGTTTTAGGACTTGATAAACACGAGCATAAACAAGAAGAACCAAAAGGAATAGCTACAGAAAACAAATAATTATATTATAAATACAAGCAAAAAATCATCACTGATATAAAGTATCAGTGATGATTTTTATTTTTGATTATTAACTTATACCATTGTTTCTTCTTTTACAACACTACGTTTAACTTTTCTTGTTGCTGTGCGAGGAAGCGGAGCCTTACGAACAACGATATTCACAGGCCTTTTATATGGAGCAAGTTTTACAGACAATTTCTTTACTTCATGTCCTATGAAAGAGTCTAACTCTTCATCATTTGGATATTTTGCAATAACATCTTCTGTCGGAACAACAACGGTCATAATTTCTTCAGTACCGTCTTTTGCACCTGATGTTCTTGTTGCTCCAAATACACAAACTTCTGCAAAATTAGGATTTGGCTCCAAAACTGCTTCCACTTCTTCAGGGAATACTTTTTTACCGCCTGATAAAACAATCATATTCTTAATACGGCCGGTAATATACAATCTGCCATCAGTATCAAATTCTCCAATATCACCTGTATGCAGCCAGCCGTCTTCTTCTAACACTTCTGCCGTTTTTTCAGGGTTATTATAATAACCTTTCATTACAGAAGGTCCTTTAACAAGCAATTCACCGGTTTCAGAGTCAATTTTTGCATCATAAGAATCCAAAACAGGACCAACTGACAACAATTTACGATCATCTCCTCTATCTATAGAAATAATCGGGCTGGTTTCAGATAAGCCGTATCCTTGGAATACCTTAATACCAATTCTTTCAAAGAACTCCCCAACTGACGGATCAAGTGGCGCACCACCTGTAATAAAACCATAGAAATTTCCGCCAAATTTTGCCAGAATGCTTTTAAACAATTGACGTCTGATAGAATAATCATTGATATATTCAGCTGCTGCGTATGATTTTTCAAACAACAATTTTTCATCATCAGGTAATGAATTAATATCAGCTTCAATAGTTGTTTTTAACAGCTTCATAAATGCCGGAACAACAATCATAAAATCTATTTTCTTTTCCCTCATATCACCAAGAACATCTTTTGGCTTCAAGCTTTGAGGATAAAATATTGAAGAACCGCGATTTAAGAAAGTTGAAAAACCAACAGTCAATTCAAACAAATGATTCATAGGTAAAATAGAAAGTAGATTTACACTTTCATGCGGCAATATCTCCGGTAAAATTTTTGACATTTCCAAAACCTGCGTTGTCATATTACAAAACGTAGTTTGAACACCTTTTGGCGCACCTGTTGTACCTGAAGTGTAAATAATCAAAGCAGTATCTCTCAATGAACGATGGCGCCATTTGCATTCTCTGCCAATCGGGAGATTGTAAATACTTGGATATTTAGAATCGGATTTTGGCTCATTCATCAAAATAATGTGTTTTATAGAAGGAATTCTCTTTTGTAACTCCAAAGCTTTTTCAAGATTTGCCAGAGAAACAGTCATAACTGACGGCTGGCAGCTTGATAAGATAGATTCAAGCTCATAAATAGTCAGCTTATTATCCAACGGAACAGTCACCATACCAGATATAACTGATGCAAACACGCAAGCACCCATCTCCGGCATTGACTCAGATAATATGGCAAGCTTATCTCCTTTTTGCATTTGCAAGTCTGTAATCAAATAACTTGCCAATTGTTTTGTCAACAAACTTAGCCCCTTATAAGTAAGTTCTTTCCAACCGTATTTATTACGTTTGCCAAGAGCAATTCTTTCTCCATACAGCTTAGTATTCTTTTCCAACAGAGATAAAACATTCTCTTTCATACACTATTCTCCCTATAACTAAACATTTCTCTTAATCCGAATTATATCATAAAATTATTTGTTTGAATATTAATTTGTAACATGTTCAGCCCTCAACAGGCAAACCTCTTCTGCGGTTGCTGCATTTAGTATCACATGTTCTGTTACCAAATTTTCTTTATCTATTCTAACTTTAGAAACTATGTCATCTCCGTATTTAACTTCATGTTTAAAATAAATATCCAGAGTTTTTAGAGAATGAGAACTTCTAAACTCATAATCCAAGGCCTCTAAAGCCCAATTTATATAAACGGTATTATTAACATGGTTATTTATATCTAAATCATCATAACGAACATGAAAAATTTTTTCATTATCAAAATCCTCAACAGACTTCAATTTCGCCAGAGTTAAATCATCTTCGCGCTTTTCATAACGAAGAAACTCCGGATATTCCTGCTGAATATTTATAACCGACTTACTTTCTAAATCAACAACGAACCAGCTTGATGCCGCTTTTAAAATTCTTTTACCTGTGGAATTATCAAAAACCTCAAAATCACGAAACGCAGTCATCCGCTGAACTCCGCGGCTTTCTGTTCTTATTTTCAATTCTTTTACATCAAGCGGATAATCATCAAATTCAACTCTGTAACGAATAATATACCAGCCTCTGCCTTCTTCTGCCAATCCTTCGCAGCCATATCGGTAATCATAATGATTAATTGAACGCGCAGCCAAATCCTGCATGCAGTTAAAAATAACAACCGGCTTAATTCTATGAGAACATTCTGTTTCCGCGATAGATACAGGAAAAATCGCTTCTAGAGCCGTTCTTTTGTTTTCATCTATAACGATAGACATAAGTCCCTCTTTATTTTATACTAATCGGTTCAACTGAATATTTTGTTCTAAATTCTTCTACCTGAGTTTTGAATTCGCCCATATCAGCTTCTTTCAATTTATTTTTCAAAATATGCTTAGGGATAGAAGTATAATTTGCCTGGATAATATTCGTTGCAATATTTGAACAGTGATCAGAAATTCTTTCCAAATCATTTAAAATTTCAGCATAAGCAAAACTTCTTCTGATATGAGATTTATCTTTTTTAACACGTTTAATATGATTTTTCTTTGCAAAATAAGCTATATCATCAACGATTTGCTCCAAAGGTTCAACCTGATGCGCCATTTTCAAATCATGACCGGCAAAAGCATTTACCGTAACATCAAAAACCTCTTTTACGGCATTTACAACATGTTTTAATTCTTCGATAGTTTCAGCACAAAGAGTCCATTCTTTTCTGTGCATTTTCTGTGCAATATTCAGTATATGAACAGCATGATCTGCAATCTTTTCAAAATCCGAAATAGATAAAAACAATTGAGAAATCTTATTACTGTCTTCATCTGATAACTCACGTCCTGAAAGTTTTTGCAGAAAGGATTCCAACGTATCTTGGTATCTGTCAATAATAACTTCATTTTTATTAATAACTTCAGCAACTTTAGGGTTATAGCGTTTTAACATCCTGACAGACATAACAAGGGTATCTCTTGTAACTTTAGCCATTGTTGCAGTAACTTTGTAACATTGGGTTATCGCAAAAGACGGGGTCATCAAAAGTCTTTCGTCAATAATAACTTCAGCCTCATCTTTATTATCTTTAACTACAAATAACGCAAGTTTTTCCAAAGCTTTTGCAAACGGGAATAAAACCAATGTGGTAACTACGTTAAAAATAGAGTGAACAACAGCAATTCCAAAAGGATTGACAGCCTCATCAAACGGATAATTTATAAAATAATGTCCAAATTCATATATCGGTAAAAATATTAATGCTCCCAAAACGTTAAATGCCACATGAACCACGGCAACACGTTTTGCATTAGTATTAACTCCGATACTTGATAAAACCGCAGTTACACAAGTCCCGATATTTTGACCGATAATAATAGGTACAGCCATAGCATAAGACACACTGCCTGTCATAGATAGTGCTTGCAGCATACCAACAGAAGCAGCTGAACTTTGAATAACTGCAGTGACAACCAAACCTACCATCAAACCAAAGATTGGATTTGTAAATGCCGTTAAAATATGAGCAAATCTCGGATCATCAGCTAACGGGCTCATCGCAGATGACATCAAGCTCATACCAAACATCAATACTGCAAAACCAACAAAAAATGTTCCGAAATTTTTTCTTCTGGACATATTATTTTTGGAAGTCATAATCATTATGACCCCAATTAATGCCAAAATCGGGGTGAAGGATTCAGGTTTCAGCATTCTTATAAAGAAATTATCACTCTGAATACCTGACAGACTTAAAATCCAGGAAGTTATGGTAGTTCCTACGTTTGAACCCATAATAACTCCGATTGCCTGAGACAACTTCATAATCCCTGAGTTTACAAACCCTACAAGCATAACAGTAACCGCTGAAGAGCTCTGCACAGCCATTGTTATACCTGCGCCAAGCACAAGACTTTTTATAGGATTTGATGTCATTTTTTCAAGCATTTTTTCCATCTTGCCGCCTGCGATTTTTTCCAAACCAGCAGACATAACGATCATCCCGTATAAAAAGAATGCCAAACCACCGCATAAAGTGAATATTGAAAAGACATCCATTATTTTTTCTCCGTTTTATTTTTCATATTTTTTAGAATACTTCCGATTTATCTTTATTCCAAAACTACACAGAAAAATTATCATATAAATTATTTTTTTTTTCAAGAATATTACTTAACATACTATACAATTATTTAATCTTTTTCAAAGAAGAAATAAAGTTATTATGTTCAACATCACCATCGACTTTTGTCAAAAATATCTGACAGTCTTTTTCATCAGCATCAATCGGCGGAAGCTTTGCGATTTCAGAAGAGTAATACTCACTGTCATTTCTGCTGCTTAGAGGTATTCTGTTAGCCAGCGAATTTAGAGAAAGATTTCTAAACAGTCCATACAAACCCTTTTTGCGATTAGAGAATTTCGTATAAATTCTAAGAGAGGCATCACTATTTTCAAGATTATAGGTACCAACAATATATGAACTGAGCTGAGGGGCAGAAGAACTAATCATCATTGGCATAACAACATTATTTTTCAGCAATAATTCACCATCAATCTGTTCAAATCTGCCTTCCGGAATATTAACCAAATCAGAAACTACAGAAGGACTGACCATTGTCAGAGGATTTCTAAATAATGCAGCAACCTTCATAACATATTCAACCAAACCGACTTTACCGATTACACCATCATATATCCTGAATTGTATTCTGCCGTTTAGTTTTAGTGAATCATCAGTATTTAATTCAATCAAGCCGCTTGCTTTTCCTGCAATTTCTTTTGGCAGATTTAATAAAGAAGTCGCTATAATATCGGAATTTACTTTTATTAGAGCCAGCCATACGGAATATTTATGATTTTTCAAGTCACAATTAATCTTGGCAGTAGTTTCCCCTTCCGCAAACTTAAACTTATTAGAATCAATCTTTAGCTGACTGTTTTTATCCAGAGATAAATTAGCCACAGCATCAGAAAATTTTATATTTTTGTAAAAACCATCTTTAACCTTTAATATACATTCTTCAATTATTAAGTTTGCAAGATCAAAGGTTTGCAATTCATCATCATCGTCATCAAGATTTTCACCTTTAGCAACAGATTCGGAAATAGCAGCATTGACATCTTTGGAAGCCTCTGTCGGAGTTTGGGCATTAAAAGCTTTCAGATATTTTTCAACATTCACAGAATCAAGCCCAAGAGTGATATTTTTAACAACAATAGGGAATTTAATTTCATTAACTATTGTTCCGTCTAAATCATAGGCAGAGCGTCTGTATTTTCCATCTGCAGAAATATGCATATATTCTCTATCGGTTTTAAACTGCCCGTTTTTAATAAACAATCTTTGGCTTGGAATCCTGACATCTGAAACTCTCATATCAGCTTTTATTTTTGGAGGATAACCTTTTTTATTCAACACATCAAAATGACCAGTAAAAGTCCCCCCTTTAAACAGTTTTTGTTTTGCAAGCAAATTGATAAACCCGCTTGGCATCGGTTTTGGAAGTTCCACCCCAAGTCTTTTCACAAAGGTTTCGCCATTTGAAAAATCAATAATACCCTTCAGACTTACAATAGGTGTTTTTACTTGCTTTATATCATCACCGCGATTTCCGGCATAATAATTAATTGATTTTATATTCAAAACCATATCTTCAAAATGCATTCTGGCAGCAAAAACACGACTTGCCAAATCATTCATTGAAGATTCTTCTCCATTTGTTATAAAACCGTTTCCTTTTTTAAACCAACTGTGCCAGGTCAAATCTATTTTGTTATATTTAGATTGCAATTTAATTCGAGTTTCAGCAATACCCTTTATCTGAATATCAGCTCCAAGCATCTTTGACAGGTAATTTGCAGAAAAATCATTTGTAACTATAGCATTTCCTATCAAATTTGTATCAACTGATTTCAGATAATCATTAACAGTACCTTCAAAATCCATTTTATTTGAAGGCTTACCATTATAATATCCGACAAAATCTTTTAATTTTATATTTTTATCATCAAATGAAACCTTACCTTGGTTCAATAAAATCGGTAAATCCATAAACGGAATAAGTTTAAATGACAGTTTATTTAAATCAACATGCCCACCTATACCGGTATTTGTGGCTTTTAAATCAAAATCAAAATCACCGTTTATATCTTTAAAATAAATAAGTTGCTCGTTTAAATTATTTTCAACTATTTGTGAATTTAATAAACCAATAACTTCTGGAATTTTAAATCCTTTTGAAGAAAGTTTCACATTATAATTTGATTTATTATCAACATCACCTGAAAAATAAATAATTGAATCATTTACAAAAATTTTAGAATTATTTATTACAACTTTATCTTTATTTTGAATATAAACCTGCCCGCCATCAGAAGTTTTCACCTGAATCTTATGCTTACCTTTTACAATATCAGCAGCAACATTATAAGAAATTTTCTTTTTTTCTACATCATCATCAATTCTAATGTTTTTGGCAAGAACTTTTATATTAGTATCTTTATCAAGATTATATAAAACAATAGCCTTATCTACAGCCATAACGGACTGAAAAACATCAACAATCCAATCACTTTTTTCCTGAGGTTTTGAAGAAGGTTTAAAAACAGGAAGAGCCAAAATTTTACCGGCATCTGCCATTATATAATCAGAACTTACTTTTTTAATTTTTATATTTTTATTAAAAATTTCATCTAACAAAAGACTGATATCAAAATTTTCAACATCCAACAATATGGTATTACCGTCAAACATTTTTACTTTTCCGACAGAAAAATACAAATCAGGAGTCATACCGGTTTTTAGAATAGGTTTTTCAATTTCTAAATTTGCACCTAAAGATTTTGAAGCTATATCTTCAACATAAGATATAACCTTTGGTTCTGATACTGCCCATGGTAAAACCTTCAAATACAAAACAAAAGGAATTACCGCAATAAGTGCTGCAAAAACTGCACTTAGCGAAAAAAAAGTTAATACTGATTTTGCTCTTCTTGATATCTTTATCATAAAACTTACCAATAATATTATAACATAAGAAATTTTATGCTATCATAATATTATGAAAAAACTTTTGGTTATACTGAGTATTTTACTGGTTTCAACAACTGCAACACTTGCTGCTGAAGAAAGCCCTGCCAACATATCGGGGCAGGACCTTAAAACCTATAGTAATGAAAACCTGTGGGGGCTAAAAGAAAAAAATACTGATAAAATTATAGTTGAAGCATCTTACAAAAAGCTTATCCGACTTGGGAACAGCTCCTGGATGGTACAAAACAAAAAAAACAAATTTGGTTTAATCGACAATTCCGGGAACATACTTGTTCCAATAAAATATAACCATGCAGACAGGGTAGTAAGCAAATTTGCAAAATTTGGAAACAATCACGATTACGGTATTTATGATGAAACCGGCAGAATAATCGTTCAGCCTAAATATACCAAAATTGACATTTTATATGGAAAAATGTTTCTAACATACAAAAACTACAAATATGGAATCGTTGGATATGATGGCAAAGTTATTCTTGAAAACGAATTTGATGATATTTATATGCCGAAACCAAACATTATGCGAATAAAATACAATAACAAATGGTATGAACTGGAACAGGTAAATGCAGATACCTTAACCCTTCCGGCAGATGCAAAACATACACTTACAACTAAAGAAGACCTGAGTTTTTATAATATTGCAGCAAACACGGGGGTTATGTCAGGATATTCAGTACTTACATTTTCGGATTATGTTATCAAAATATTTTCATCAATCTCACCGGCGCACGAAGATACAATTGATGAACTTATGTTATCTCAAGGGGCTGATACCGTTAATATATTTATGAAACTTTCCTGGATACCAAAATATCCTGTAGTTTATGTAAGAAAATACTACGAAAACATCCGAAACCCGTATAACGGTCCATTATCAGAAGTTAGAAGCGAATTAAAACAGCAGATTAAATAGCCTTTTACCTTGGGATATTGCGACGTTCAACTCTTTTATACCATTTTATCGGGTCAAATTTTTCAAGCGGTTTTTCAAAAAATTCGGCATATAGAGGATAATCTATACGTTCTTTTGCCATTTCTGCAATAAAATAACGTTGATGAGGATTACTATACCAGGCAAGCGGTTTAAAATTAAGAGCTTTATAAAACGGAACAGCTTCTTTATATGCAACCAAAAACATATCAGTAAATCGATTTTTAGAAGCTTCGGTTACTTTATTTAGCATAGCAGCACCCAAACCATTAGCGCGATAACCCGAATCCACCGCAATAGAGTCTATATACAAAACATCCCTATCTCTTAATTTTGAGTTCTCCCGCAGGGGTTTTGAAAACAATGCTGCCACAATATTTTTGGATTTATCTCTCCCGACAAGAATAGTTGTATCCTTGCCGTTTAGCGCAGTTTTGTATGAATGTATATTAGACCTGATATAATCATCATAAATTTCTTTATTCAAGGTCGGTTTTCTGCAGCTTGCCCAAAATGGATGTGATGAAGTATTTGCAAAATTATCCAATATAAAATGAGCAAGTTTATTATAAAAACTATTGCTTGGAGGATGTTTATAATTTATTTCGGCAAAATGGACAATCCCTTTAGGTGTTTTCATATCAAATGATTTTATAGGATTGTTATAAGACGAAAAACTTATATTATTTTTTGCCGAATAAATCTTCATATCAATTATTCAATTTTATAACTCTAAAAATAATTTTTTTTGCTATTTTGAATAAAATTTTTATTTTGATTTTTCCAAATTAAAATCCAACAAAATCAATGAAGATGATTTAATTAAATCAATTGCCCATTTTGCAATAATAATACCGCCTAAAATACCGATAACAGAATCTAAGAATACCAAACCAAAGTATTTTCCAAGCAATAACGCACCAATTGCTAAAATCGAAGTAAAAGCATCTGCCAAAATATGCAGATAAGCGGCTTTATAATTTAGATTTTCCTTTTTAACATCAGAATGTTCAGCACAATGCAAATGTTCGTGTTCTTCCCCTTCAAAATGACAGCCGCGATGATGGTGATGATGATGCTCCCCCATAACCAAAACACATAAAAGGTTAACGACCAAGCCAATTACTGCAACTAAAATAGCATCACTGAATGATATTGATAACGGTTTAAAAAATCTTTCAACAGACTCACAAATTATTGCCAAAGATGTAAACCCAAGTAAAATTGCACTGGTATAACCACCCAGCGCGTTTAATTTTTCGGTTTTATCCTGGTATTTAAGAGCAAATATACAAACAAGAAAAGTAATACCAAGTGCAAGTGCATGAGTTCCCATATGAAATCCGTCAGCCGTTAATGCCATAGAATGAGAAACTATCCCAAAATAAATTTCTACAATCATTGTAACTATTGTTATTACAATTACAGCCAAAGTCCGTTTTTTCAATAATTTGTTATCCATAAAAAACCTGCCTATTTTAATTTTTCAATATGCTCAACCAATTCATTTATAATTTCATCACTATTCTTATTTTTAATTAATGCATCTGTTACACAGTGCTGCAAATGACTTCTCACAACCTGTTTCCAAACACCGCGCAGAGCCGCTTGAGTTGATACAACCTGATTTAAAATTTCAATACACGCTCGATCATCATTTATCATTTTTGACAAGCCGTTAACCTGACCTGAAATTCTATTCAATCTGTGAATCAGCTTTGTTTTATCTTCCTGAGTAAAATGTGACATTTAATTCTCCCATATAGTATATAGTCCTATACCCTATATTAAACTATATGCCATTATTTTTCAACCCAATTATTAAGAAATTTTATAAATTCTACACAAAACTCCATATCCGTCAAAAAGTTGCAGGTTAGTCAGACTCTTAGTTCATGGAAATAAATAAACATTAAATAATTTTAACCTCTAACACCTTCCATAATCCAATTCCTTGCCCGAATTGCCTCATCTTTAGTTAAAGGCTTTACCCCTTTTAACGGATAGTCAATTTTAAGATTATCATACTTAGGCACAGCCATATCATGATACGGTAACACATCTAAAGCCTTAACATTTTTCAAATTCTTTAAAAATACTCCCAAGGCTTTCAAATATTTTTCATCAAAAGTTATTCCGGGCACAACAACATGTCTAACCCACATTGGTTTTTGAATTTCAGAAAGATATTTTGCAAAATCCAAAATATTTACATTTGGCAAACCGGTAAGCTTTTTGTGCTCTTCATTATCAATATGCTTGATATCTAACAAAACCAAATCGGTATATTTTAATAGTTCATCTATCTTTTTAGTATTATTTCTATTAAATAAAACTCCTGAGGTATCTAGTGCTGTATGAATTTGGCGTAATTTTGCAGTTTTAAATAAAGCGGTTACAAAATCAATCTGCATTAAAGGTTCCCCGCCTGTTACAGTAATTCCGCCATTTTTAACAAATTCTTTAACACCGTCATACTTTTCAAGAATCTCATCAACAGACATTTTTTGGTTAGGTTCGGTAGTCCAACTGTCAGGATTGTGGCAGTATTGGCATCTTAAAGGGCAGCCCTGTGTAAAGACTACAAACCTT
>OHQR01000322.1_pt1 | contig 35043 bp, 31 predicted proteins | sample 1578191 | NCBI WGS metagenome assembly OHQR01 (sample SAMEA3879577, study PRJEB24766) | human gut metagenome | biome: human-associated habitat; feature: feces | place: USA | collected 1985/1987 | reverse complement strand
TCGCAGATTTGCGATAGGCGCTTGTAAGGGATTTTAAAGAAGTTGGGAAATTAGTTATATTATGTAGTTACTTTACCTGTAATAAATGATATTGCTGCTGCAATTCCGCCTGCTGCCAGTCCTATAATTTTAGCTTTACCGCTTTTGCAGGCTTTTGCAATTCCGCCTGCTATTGCCCCGACAGTTGCGGCTCCTGCAAGTCTTCCTGCGTTATGTTTTGTTTTTTCTGTCGTACCAACCGGAGCTCCAGTTATCATAGAAACGTTATCTTCTGCTGATTTTCTGTTGAATGCACCAAATGTCAAAGATTGGATGAATCCTTGAGTCATTGAGCCGTGACCGTATTCTCGCAGTTGCTGAACTATCGTTTTTCCTGTCATTTGTTGATATAGAGTTTTTGCCCTTGCTGTAACCTCTTGGGCTGATCCGCTTCCGTATGCGATTCCGACTGTATTAACATAGTTTTTATATGCTTCTTCAATTTGGTCTTGTTCATTATTCATAATTTTATCTTGAAGAACTGAAGCGGCACCTTTTACGGCTTCCATAGAACCGTTAATTCTCATATCTGCATTTCGCTGCATTTTTTGCTGGTCAATATTGTAATCAATATAGAACTTTTGATAATCTTTCATATTGTCAAACATATTTTGATTTCCGCCGGCTCCCATCATCGGAGCCATTCCAAAAATACTTCCGCCCATACTCATTCCCATTGGGTACATGCTGTAATCTATATCAATATCATCAAATCCGTATGGATTTGGATTGTATTGAAAAGTGCTTGGTACAAGCATACCATTGATGCCGTTTACGCCGTTAGTCATAACTAACCTCCAAAAAATATTAACCTTTAACCTACCTTACTTATATAAAAAATTTTGTTCGGGTATAATTGCTTTAATTAAAATATTTGTTAATTTTTCTTAACAATCTTCGGTTATTTAGTTGATGTAAATATATAGAGTAGCAGTTATTATGTTTGTGTATATAATAAAATCAGGATATCTCTGTGCTAAAGAAATTATTATCAGCTTTATTTTCACTATTTGTTATTGCTGCGATATGTGTAGCAGGGTATTTTAACCGGCAGTTTGTGACGCATCAGCTCAACAAGGTTAAAGGTGTTTATTATGTTTATAAAGGTGATAAGGCATATAAAATAATGGAGGTGCCTCAGGCTATTAAGTATTATAATAAAGCTCTCAGCATATATCCTCAACATTACGGAGCTTGGTATAATCTTGGTAATTTATATGTGGCTTATGAGGATTATCATTCTGCATTGTATGCATATTCTCAAGCCTTCAAATATAATCCTAAGATGATGATTGCCAGAATGAATTATGGTATTGTGACTTCTGAAAAGCTCGGGAATTTTGATGAAGCACTTGATCAATATAACAAGATTATTAATACCGAACGTAAATTGATATCAATTCCATATATTTTTAACAACAAGGTAAGTTTTAAAGAGAATAAAGCTATTGCATATTACAATATCGGGGTTACCTATCGGTTAAAGTCTTTATATTCAAATGCGGACTGGGAACAGCAGCGTAAATATTTGAATATGGCAATTGAAGCTTATCAAAAATCTATAGAGATTAATCCAAATAGTTATGATGCTCAGTATAATTTAGGGGTTGCTTATCATACAAGTGGTGATTACGACAGGGCGGGAAGATGCTATTGCAAAGCTATAAATATTGCCCCGATGAATTATGAGGCGCATTATAATCTTGCACTTTTGTTAAGAAAACGACGTCATTATAAAGAAGCTTATGAAGAGATTGATAAAGCAACAACTCTTATAACCGCACTTGACGAAAATTCTGCATTGCAGCAGTATGTTGCAATAGTTATGAACGATATAACGCGTAATGTATATCAAAATCAGGAATACAGAAGATATTTAAAAACAATTCTGGAAGAAGAAAAGCGCAAAACTGCTCAGCATATGGCTAAAAATGATAAAGATATAAAGGCAAAAGAAACTAAAAAAGATTCTTTTGGAGAAACAATAACTTCTCCGGGGATAAATTTCATAAACGGAAAAATTGTAGCAACAGAAGACCTTGATCAAGCAATTTTGGAAAATTTTGGGAAATGCCCGTCAATATCGTTGTTTGATCCTGATTATGGAATATAAAGGAGAATAACAAAAATGACAAATGATACAAAAAATTTAGCAGAACTAAAAAGAGATTTTCATAAAATATACTATTCTGACATAGCTCCATTGATGAATGAATATGAGAAAAAAAGAAAAGCTCTATTTGTGAAGTTTACATTGGTGTTATTTCTAATGGTTATAATATTTCTTTTAATGTTATATTTTTGTATGGCATATATCTTTTTGTATATTTTTGTCTTATACTTTGGCTCATTGTATCTTGGAGACTTAAATAAAAATTTTACCGCAGAATTTAAAAATGCCTGTATGACAAAAATTATGAATGCGTTTGGAATAATGAACTGGTATCCCGAAGAATCCAAGTTATCGGATACTAAACTAAGAAAAAGTGAGCTTTTTTCCGGGTTTAATACAAGAGAAGACGATGATGTTTTTGTTGGTAAATATAAAGGTGTTAAATTTATTGTTTCAGAAACTAAATTAAGTGAAGTTGCAGGTTCCGGAAGGGATCGGGTGACACATGGTGTTTTTGACGGAGTTATAATTGATTTTGCCTCAAATAAAGATATTAGTAATACTACTATTGTTTCTACAAAAGGTGACATGGATATACAAAATCGTAGTTTGGTATTTTTTACAATTGCTTTAATCTTTATTCCCGGGATTATACAAAATTCTTTCTTTTGGGTGAGAGTGTTATCAATAGGATTTGTTGCGGTCTTACTTATTTGCGGAATTGCCGTAAACCTAACAAATAAGAAAAAATCAAAACTTAATCGGGTAATGTTAGAAGATGTTGAATTTAATAAGCAATATAATGTTTATTCTTCTGATGAAATTGAAGCAAGATATCTTTTAACTACAGCATTTATGGATAGGTTTAAAAACTTACAAACTTCGTTTGAGGCTTATAATGCAAAATGTTCTTTTTATGGCAAGAGTGTAATGTTTGCAATTACATCATGTAAGGATCTTTTTGAACTTGGAAATTTATTCACACCTTTGAATGGAACCGAGCACATGCAGGTATTTTTTAATGAATTGATTTCAATATTGGCAATGATAGATTACTTCAAGTTAAATGAAAAATCCGGTTTGTAGTATAACAAACGTGTAATTTATAAATAATATTCTATCTGTTCAAAAAGCAGGCGCTATTGTGATTTTTTGAGATTTCTTTAAGCTCAGGGATTTTGTGAGTACAAATTTCCATACAATATGCGCATCTTGGGTGGAATTTACAGCCATTGATTTGTTGAGATAAAGTTGGCGGCTGCCCTTGAATTGTTTCTAATTTTTCTCCTCTATTGCTTGGCAAAGATTTTAACAATGCTTGAGAATACGGGTGATTTGGGCTTGAGAAAAACTCTTTGTTTGGCGCATTTTCAACAATACGGCCGGCATACATAACGGCGATATCATCGGAGTTCTCACTGACAAGGGCAAGGTCATGGGTGATAAGCAAAATTGAGGTATTGTTATTTATTTTAATTTCTTCCAGAAGATTCATTATTTGGGCCTGAATTGTTACATCAAGTGCGGTTGTAGGTTCATCAGCAATAAGAATTTCCGCATCACAAGCCAGTGCCATAGCAATTATTGCGCGCTGCTTCATTCCGCCTGAAAACTCATGCGGGTAATTTTTTAATCTGGATTTTGCTCCGGGAATTTGTACTGCTTCAAATGCTTCTATTGCTTTTTTTTCTGCCAGTGTGCCTGATAAATTATGGTGAATTTTTATAATTTCAAGTAATTGGTCGCCGACTGTATATAATGGGTTAAGCGATGTCATCGGATCTTGCGGGATTAGTGCAATTTTAGACCCCCTTATATGCTGCATTTCTTTTTGGGTTTTAGCAAGTAGATTTTCTCTGTTAAAAAATATTTCACCGGATGTGATTTGTGCTGTTTTGGGAATGAGGTTTAAGATACTCATCGCGCTCATTGTTTTGCCGCAGCCTGATTCGCCGACAATAGAAAGCATCTTTCCTTTTTTAAGCGTGAAAGAAACATCAAAAAGCGCCTGCCTAAAAGCATTTTCTCCTCTAAAGCCTAAATTTAGATTTTTAACTTCTAGAATATTCATCACAAATTATTATATTATTATTTTAAGGTTTAGTAAATAGCAGATGAGGATATAAATTTTTTGTAATATGCTGGCAAAATTTTTTGTTATTGTGTATTTATAGAATATGAATATTACAGGGGTAAATTTATTAAATGTGACATATTCACAGCCGGCTGCTATAAACAGGCGAACGTACTGTTCTGTCCCTGTAATGAAATCTTTACAGGCTGATACTGTTTCATTTTCAGGCAGAGGAAGTGCTCCAAATGCTGAAAGTTTACGGAAACTTCTCCGCTACGGGATTCCTGATATGTATTCAGATGTTATTTTGATTGATTCGGATAATGTTAAGGATCTATTAAAAAGGAGAGTTTTTTCAAAGTCATTGCGAAGTGTTTACAGAGTATTAAAGAATTATCGAGATTCTCTGTTTCCTGTAGAAAAAGAAGTTTTAAGTTTAATAAAAGCTGAAGCTAAGCGCTCTCCAAAATCCAGGTTAGATGAATTTATTCACAAACTTGTTCCGTATCATAGTAAAAAATTATCCCAAATACAGCAGCCGATTTTTGCGGAATTGGATCTTTTAGCTTCTCAAATGCCGCCTGATTTGTTAGAACAATATAACTACTTGCGATATATTACAAATAAAAAACTTTCGAACGAACCAGTGTTTATACCTTTTAGTGTTAAGGAATTTCAATATAAATTAGGGAGGATAAAAGAGCGTATTGCACAAACCGGCAAACCTTATGAGATTGATTCCATCAATAAAATCATAAAATTGAGTAATTCTGTTGCCGATATTTCAAAAGAAAAGCGTTTAAGTTCAAACTTTCCAATGAAAAAATATGAGCGCAGGCAGCTCGATATGGTGTTGAAAGTCTCTGATTATTTTGAGCGATCTTTATTAAAAGAGAATAAAGAATTAAGGGATTTGATTGAGGTTTCAAAGTCAAAAGTTTATAAGGTTCCTACAAATATAAAATTTAACAGAAAGTCATTTATATATGAGCTGCAGAAAATTACGGACAGGCTTGAGGATAAAAAATTAGCACGTCGTTTAGAACAAGTTGCAGTCAAGCTTCCTACATCAAAAGATAATCTTTCTGCGTTTATAATGAAAGCTGCGGATCGTTCTGCTGAACAAATCGGATATGATTTACTCAGCGGTTCTATTGGAGCTGTAGATCATTTGCTGGCACACCATTATAAGAGGGGTCTTGATAATATTGATAATTATGGATTGAGCTCAGCTTATATGAATTCTAAAAAAGCTCATATGTCATTCTCTATTTTTCTTCGGAAAAATCCTGAGATTTCTGAATATTGCCAAGCTCAGACGGACAGACTTATAGAACTTGCAAATGTTGGTGTATTTGAAGAAATCGGATTTAGTCCTAATTATATCAGAAGTTTTGCCAGACAAATTTTAAAGCTTACAAAAGATGATGCCCCTTTAATTTTGGATACAAATGCGTTAAAATATTAATAGGAAGACTATGAAGATTCGGGCAATTACAGCGGCAAATTTAAATGTTTACAAGGCTGACTGCCAATCAGAAAGCGATTGGCGGAATACTTCTTATGAAACACTTTCTGCCGGAAATGATTTAAAGTGCATGCCTTGTTATTATCCTGTGAGTTTTTGCGGAATACAAAATTCTTCAAAGCTTCGCATGCTTTTTGCCTATAAACTTCCCTGTATTTATTCCGGTATTCCGATGATTGACCCAAAATTACTCAGCCGCTGGATGAAAGTAAAATTGTTTAATCGTTCTGCATCAGATGTTATGCAGGTTATAGATCCGCACAAGGACAGTTTTGTCGGGATAGAAGCTAAAGTTATTGATATAATTCGGGAAAGAGCACTTATTCATCCTGAGAAAAATATTAAAGAAATATTGGAAGAGGTTAAACCTGTATTTAGCAGAAGGCTTAGAAAGAAGCAGACACCGATTTTTCATGAATTGATTGAGCTGTCTCATCAGCTTCCTGAGAAGTACCAGCATAAATTTAAAATTCTTATGCAGGATACCTCAAAAAAATTGAATGAAAAACCTGTTATTATCCCTTTTTCATCTTATGAATTTAAATATAAACTTGCTAAAATAAAAGACGATATTCAAAATGGACAGGATATAAAATCCAAAAAGGTTATGAATAAGCTCCTCAAGGAGTCTAAAAAGTTTGCCAATACGACAAGTGCAAATACTATTGAGAGACAGAAAAATGTTATCAATTTTATGGAACTTATTTTGAAAAAGTCTGTATTAAAAAATAATGAACAGTTAAAAGATCTTATAGCAACTGCCAAATCAAGATTGAGCAAGCAGGAAATAGTTGTGCCGTTTACCAGAAAATCTTTTATTTATGACCTTGCGAAGATAATAGAGGATTTACCGAATAAAGATTTGCAGGAAAAATTTTTGACAGTGGCGCAAAAGCTTCCTACATCTCAAGAAAGTACGTCAGCCTTTATTCTTAAAGTTGTTGCAGAACCTGTTGATAAAATCGGTCACAGATTGATTTGGCCGTCACTTGCATCTGTTGAACATTTGCTTCCTCGCTCTTGCGGCGGACCTGATGAAATGTATAATTTTGCAGGAGCTTGTACCAGAGAAAATTCAAAACGTAAAAATCTTGAATTTACAAAACAGCTTAAATTATGTCCTGATACTCCAAAATATTGTCAGATGTATGTTGATAAACTTATCAGGCTTTATCATGATGGCACTTTTTCAAAACATGGTATCAGTCCTAAATATATAACAGATTTTTCTAATACGATTTATAAGCTTTCAAGGAAAAGAATTAAGCTTGATATTTCTGCTCTGAACAGCCGTCCAGCGGCTTAGGGCGGTTAACCTTTTACGGCTCCTTCGTTTTCTCCGGAGATAAAATATTTTTGCATTGCAAGGAAAAATATTATAATAGGTATTGTTGAAATTACCGAGCCTGCCGCAATATACCTCCAGTTAGAAGAAAACATTCCCTGTAAATTGTTTACCCCAACAGGCAGGGTGTACATTGCTTCTTTTGTTAGAACAATACTTGGCCATAAGAATTCTCCCCATGAGCCTATGAATGTGAAAATCGCAAGAACAGCAAGTGATGGTTTTACCATAGGTAATAAGACTTTCCAAAATACTTGAAAAACATTACACCCATCAACTATTGCGGCTTCTTCCATTTCTCTCGGGATTGCCAAAAATGCCTGACGCATTAAAAATATTCCAAATGCACTGACCGCAAACGGCATTATCAAACCGATAAATCCCATCGTATCATTGACACTGTCTACAAGGTGCAGTTTTAATGTTATAAGATAAACAGGAAGCATTATTGCCTGGAATGGCACCATAATTGTTGCCAGTATTGCGAAAAATGCGATTTTTTTTCCTTTAAATTCCATCCTTGCAAGCGGGTAGCCGGCAAGAGATGATAGAACCAGGTTTAATAAAACTGTGCCTCCAGCAACTATCATACTGTTAATAAAATATCGCATTAAATCAACCTTATGCCAAACTCCACTGTAATTTGCCCAGGTAAAATCCTGAGGGATTATAGAAGGCGGATAGGCAAAGATGTTTTCTCCGCTTCCTTTTAGTGATGTTGATACCAGCCAAATGAACGGAAAGATAGATAATAATGATACAAATATCAATACAAGATGTATCCAGAAATTTTTTAATTTTATATTCTGAAACAAGTTAAGAATGATTTTTTTTATGTTTGCAGTTCTATTTATCATATCTGATATTTGTTCCTTTCAAAGCAGAAAATATTTACCAACGAAAATGCCATAACAATGGCCAAAAGGATTACTGCCATTGCGGAAGCATAGCCCAAATCAAGATTTTCAAAGGCTTTTTCGTAGATGTAATAAACGATTGTTTTTGTAGAATTTAAAGGTCCGCCTTTTGTCATAACATAAATTTCAGCAAATATTTTCATTGCAGAAATTGAGCTGATTGTTGTGACAAGCGCAATAGTCGGCATTATATGCGGAATTGTTACGGTTAAATGTTTTCTTAAAAATCCTGCTCCGTCTATATCACAGGCTTCATATAATTCTTTAGGTACACTCATTAGTGCTGCAAGGTAAATCATCATATAATATCCGATACCTTTCCAGATTGTTACAAGTATGACAGAATAAATTGCATATTTAGGATCTGTGAGCCAGCCTATTGAATTTATATGGAAAACGTTTAATATATAATTTAAAATTCCTTGTTCTGCATAAAGCCACTTGAACGCAATTGCAGCTACAACGATTGAAACAATTACAGGAAGATAAATCAAAATTTTATATAAGGTGATTCCTTTGATTTTTTGATTGATTAATATTGCTAAAAACAGCGGAAGTATTGCTAAAACCGGAACTGCAGCAATAAGATATATTACTGTATTCCACATAACTTTATAAAATATAGGATTATGCAGGATTTCAAAATAATTCTTTAGCCCGGCAAAATCCGGCTGATAAATGTTTGTTGAATAGTTTTGAAAACTGAGTAATATAGTTTGGAAAAACGGTATAAAAAAGAATATTACCAACACTATAAAAGCTGGCAGTAAAAACAAATACGGTGCAGTTTTTCCATAGTATTTAAACATACACAGAATTATAGCACAATATTTTTAAAAGTCATTAAAACAATATTGAATATCATTTATGCTATAGGAGCATCTAAGACAGCTTTTGTTTTACCCTGATCGTTATAATGTTTTATTGTAGCAGTTAATCCTTTTTTTATTTCTGCCAATATAGCTTTATCAGCTTTTTCAGCTTTGGTTAATTTCCCTTTTTCCGAGCGGGTTGCAGTTTTTCTTAGCGCTGAGTACACAGATGTAACTCTTTCATTTAGTCCGTTGAAATAGTTTTTGAATAAATCTTTATCCGCATTAGAAAAAGAAATATTGATTTCGTCATCAATTCCTGCATAATCTTTGTTTTTGCCGATAAGGAATTCTTTTTGAGAAACTTTACCTCTAAACATTTGCATTATTAAATCAATATATCTTTTAGCTTTATGGGCATGAGAGCCGATTTCAGTATTTTCAAGATTGACTTGTAATTCATCGAATAGTCTTAAAAATTTATATACATATGTTGATTCATTATGTTTTGCGTGTGCGTAATTTGGTCCGAATAAGACAATTAATTCGTGCTGAACCGGGTTTGCTTTTTTATCAAAATTTCTGATAAATCTCATTTGGATATCTTCGTAACCTGACTTTTGAGGCTTGCCGATACTATATTTAAGATTAGCAGGCAGGTCAGCTATCCTGTCATTGACATCTTCCAGTCTGATATCTAAATCCGGAACGATTTTTTCTATTGATGGGTCTTTTAACTCTTTATTTGTTGGAATGTAGCCGCGTTTTATAAGATCTTTTACAGAAATTTCCGTGTCAGCCAAAACATAGCCGCGTTTTTCCATAGCCGCAAGATAAGCGTTTAATTTAGTCAAATCATACGGATCGTTACAATATACTGTTGTACGAATTGTATCAGGAACTTTGAATTTCCCGGAACGTACGACTTTACTTGCACGGGCTCCAGGGGATTTAACGGGATTTAACTCGCAGTATGCTCTGTCAAATGAAAATCCTAAACCTTTTAACTCTCCGGTTACGGCTTCAACAACATCAAGGTATGTAGTTGCAATTCGATTCAGCCTGCCTGTTTCAGAGGCAAATTGTGCTTCTAAATGTTCTGCAACCTTAGCAGAGGCTTTTGCGGCTGTTCCGCTAAAAGATACTGTATCTGCTTTTAAGACTCCAAGATTTGAATAAGCTGCCGGATTTGTTTGATTACCGGTTACGTTTTGCCTGTGTTGTTGTGGCTGAATCTGTGGAGTAAACCTTTGTGTTAAAAATTGAATATTCATAAATTTCTGCTTTCTTTTGCTACCTTCCCCTATAACGTGTGCAAACTTTTAAATTTTACATGGAAATACACAAAAGGGAATAATTTGTAATATAAATTTACAATAGTAAAATTTTGTCAAAATATATGTTTGTATTATCATGAAGTTACAGTTGTTTAATTAAGCATAGCTTATAAATAAGGAGGGTAAATATTATGCCGGGAAAAACAATTACAGTTGATGGCAACTATGCTGCCGCTCACGTTGCGTATGCAATGAGTGAAGTATCAGCAATCTACCCAATCACACCTTCATCTACAATGGGTGAATGGATTGATGAATGGGCATCACAACACAAGAAAAACATTTGGGGTAAGGAAGTAAGAGTTGCTGAAATGCAATCAGAAGCAGGTGCAGCAGGTGCTGTTCACGGAGCTTTGGCTGCAGGTTCTCTAACTTCAACTTACACTGCATCTCAAGGTTTATTATTGATGATTCCTGTTATGCACAAAATCGCAGGTGAAATGCTTCCTACAGTATTCCACGTTGCAGCTCGTGCTTTGGCAGCTCAATCATTAGCAATTTTTGGCGACCATACAGACGTTATGGGCTGCCGTAACACAGGTTTTGCAATGTTAGCAGCTAACTCTGTTCAGGAAGAAATGGATATGGCTTTAGTTGCCCACTTAGCAACTTACAAAGCTAAAGTTCCTTTCTTGCAATTCTTTGATGGTTTTAGAACTTCTCATGAAGTACATAAAATCGAAGAAATTTCTTATGAAGATATTGCAAGTTTAGTTGAACCTAAATATATTGAAGAATTCAGACAAAGGGCTCTAAGACCTGAGGCTCCTGTATGTAAAGTCGGTGCTCAAAACACAGACGTATATTTCCAAGGTCGTGAAACTGTCAACCAATACTATGATGCAGTTCCTGATATTGTTCAAGAATATATGGATAAAGTTGCAAAAATTACCGGCAGACAATATCATCCGTTTGATTATGTTGGAGCTGCTGATGCAACTGATGTTATCGTAGCTATCGGTTCAGGTTGTGAAACTATTGAAGAAACAATTGAATACCTGAATGCTAAACACGGTACTAAATATGGTTTGGTTAAAGTAAGATTGTACAGACCGTTTGATGTAAAACGTTTCAATGAAGCGTTACCAACTTCAACAAAACGTATTGTTGTATTAGACAGAACTAAAGAACCAGGTTCAATTGGTGAACCTTTATATCTTGACGTTGTTGCAGCTTTAGGAAATAAAGATATCAGAGTAATTGGCGGACGTTACGGTTTATCTTCTAAAGAATTTACACCATCAATGGTATATGCTGTTTACAAACATTCTGAAAGCAACGGCTTCCACGGATTTACAGTGGGTATTGAAGATGATGTAACTCACAAATCTCTAAAAGTTACAGAACATATTGTTACAGAACCTGAAGGTACTACAAATTGTATGTTCTGGGGCTTGGGTTCAGATGGTACTGTTGGTGCTAACAAAAACTCAATTAAAATTATCGGTCAATATACAAACAAAGATGCTCAAGCATACTTTGCTTATGACTCTAAAAAATCATTTGGTGTAACTGTTTCTCACTTGAGATTCGGGGACAAACAAATTAAATCAACATACCTTATTACAGCTCCTGACTTTGTATCATGTTCAGCTCATGCATATGTTGGCAGATACGACTTGTTAAGAGGTATTAAAGAGGGCGGTACATTCTTGCTTAACAGCCCTTATTCAAAAGAAGAAGCTTTCGCTCATTTAACAAGAGATATGCAAAAAACCATCATTGATAAGAAAATCAAATTCTATAACGTTGATGCTGAAGCTCTTATCAAACAACAACCGGGCTTGCGCGGTAAAGGTGCAAACACCGTTATGATGGTTGCTTACTTCAAAGTTTCAGGAATTATTCCGTTTGAACAAGCTCTTGAAGGTATGAAACAAATGACAACTAAAACATTCAAGAAAAAAGGCGATGATGTTGTTAATATGAACTTGGCATTGATTGATGCAGCAGTTAACGCAACTGAAGAAGTTCCTGTTCCTGCTACATTAGACGGTGTCGGATGTGTTGACGATGTTAAGTTAATTCCTGATAACGCAGATGAATTTGCTAAGAAGATCATTGAACCTTCAATGAGACAAAAAGGCGATGATATCCCTGTTTCAGCAATGAGTGTTGATGGTGTAATCCCTACAGGTACAGCTTGTTTGGAAAAACGCGGAATTGCACCTAGAGTTCCTCACTGGAACAGTGAATTCTGTATTCAGTGCGGTATTTGTGCTTCTGCTTGTCCTCACGCTGCAATCAGAACTAAATTAATTGAACCTGAAGATATGAAAAATGCTCCGGAATCATTTAATGCAATTGATGCAAAACCAAATGATCACGGTGAAAAATTCAAAGTTCAAGTGTACTGTGAAGATTGTACAGGCTGCGGTGTTTGTCTTGATCAATGTCCTATGTCAAAAGTTGCTGGTAAAGAAGCTTTGACTTGGTCTACAATCGAAGAAGAAGTTGAAATTTGCGAATTAGTAAATGAAAAATTCTTTGATGAATTACCTGATAACGTAATGGGTAAAAACACAACCAAAACAATCAAAGGTGCAATGTTGAGAAAACCTTTATTTGAATTCTCAGGTGCTTGTGCAGGTTGTGGTGAAACTCCTTATGTTAAATTGGTTTCTCAATTATTCGGAGAAAACGCAATCGTTGCAAACGCAACAGGTTGTTCTTCAATTTACTCAGGTACATTCCCTACAATTCCTTATACAAAAACAAAAGAAGGAAGAGGTCCGGCATGGGCTAACTCATTATTTGAAGACAACGCTGAATTTGGTTACGGTATGAGATTGGCTGTAGATCAAAACAGAGATACTTTAAAAACTTATGTTGAAAAAGTTATTGAAAATGAAAAAACACCTGCAGATCTTAAAGAAGCTTTAAACGGCGCTATGGCTAACTGGGATAACTCAAAAACAGTTGAAGCTGTTGCAGCTCAAGATAAAGCTAAAGAAGTTCTTGCAAAATACTCTGACTGCGGTTGTGCTGATTTAGCAAAAGTCAGAGAACTTCAAGACTACTTTACAGATAAATCTGTATGGATTATCGGTGGTGACGGCTGGGCTAATGATATCGGTTACGGTGGTATTGACCACGTTCTTGCTCAAAACAAAAACGTAAATATCCTTGTACTTGATACAGAAGTTTACTCAAATACAGGCGGTCAAGCTTCTAAATCAACTCCAACCGGTGCTGTTGCTAAATTCGCTACCGGCGGTAAACAAACATATAAGAAAAATATGGGCTTGATGAGTATGTCATACGGTTACGTATATGTGGCATCAGTTGCATTGGGTGCTGATAGAGCGCAAACTCTTAAAGCATTCCAGGAAGCTGAAGCATATGATGGACCATCAATCATATTTGCTTATGCACCTTGTATCGCTCACGGTATCGATATGTCTAAAACTCAAACTGAACAAAAACGTGCTGTTGAAGCAGGATACTTCCCGCTTTACAGATACAATCCGGCAAATCCGGAAGCTCCGTTCAGCTGGGATGCAAAAGAGCCGAAAGGCAGCTACCAAGACTTTATCAGATCAGAAGGTCGTTATAAGTCATTACTTAAAACAAACCCTGAAGCTGCTGAAGAATTGTACACTCAAGCTGAAAAAGATGCAGCTCAGAGAATGGCTGTTTACAAAGCAGTTGGTGAATTGATGAAATAATTAAATCATCATATAGAGAAATAAGGAACTCAATTTTTGAGTTCCTTATTTTTTATTTCTTCTTTTTCTGTATAACAAGGTGGTCTTGCCCCGACGTGGCAATCGTATTTTACTTATTATTTGTCTTCACAATGACAGAATTTTTTTACATTTTCAGCTTTTATTGGTTTATGCATATTTATTACATCTTGTATCCAAGCTAAGTAATTGTGTTGTTTCCAATGAGCTTGAGATTTTAGATGGTAGAAGAATTCTATGGAAGTTCTATCACATTTTTCATTGCATTTGTATGGTGAATTTATAAATTTATCGAGGTTTTCTAATGCTTTTTAGTTGAACGACCAAAAAAACAAGAAAACAAAAATAAAATAACCGTGCTAATTTTCCAAAAATGTTTCAAAATTCCATCCTTTAAAATAAAAACATGTTCTGTGATAAAAGCAGAACATGTTTTTATAATTAATTATATTTACCCCTTTGCAAAAGATTCATTTGCACGAGATTTAATTTCATTGAGGATTTTGTCAACGAACTCATCAACAGTAAATGTTCCGACCTGACCGATACCGCGGGCACGTACTGCAACTGAATTTGCTTCGATTTCTTTATCTCCGATTACGCAAACGTAAGGGATTTTCTTATCTTGCAAACTTTCTCTGATTTTGTAATTCATTGATTCAGAGCGATCGTCAAGGTTTACTCTAATACCTGCTTCACGCATTTTGTTGTAAACTTTTTCTGCAAAATCTACGTGTTTTTCGTTTGAAATAGGTACAATATTTACCTGAGTCGGAGCAAGCCATGTCGGGAATGCGCCGGCGTAGTGTTCAATCAGGATTCCGTGGAATCTTTCCATAGAACCAAATATTACGCGGTGAAGCATTAATGGAGTTTTCAACTGACCGTCTTTGTCCTGGTATTTGATATCAAATCTTGCAGGAAGGTTGAAGTCTAATTGAATTGTTGCACACTGCCAGGTTCTGCCAATAGCATCTTTGATCTTGAAGTCAATTTTCGGTCCGTAGAATGCGCCGTCGCCTTCATTGATTTCGTAAACCATTCCGCGTCTTTCCATTGCTTCTTTCAAGCCGGCTTCTGCTTTATCCCAGTTTTCGATTTCACCTACAAAGCTTTCCGGTCTGGTTGACAGCTCAACTTCAAATTTCATATTGAATATAGCCATTGTATCAGCTACAAAATCAATAATTCTGTTGATTTCATCAACAAGCTGTTCAGGTGTACAGAAGATGTGAGCATCGTCTTGAGTAAAGCCTTGAACACGGGTTAAACCTGATAAAGCTCCTGATTTTTCTTTGCGGTAAACTGTTCCAAGCTCGGCCATTCTTAAAGGCAGTGAGCGGTATGAATATCTGTTTGCTTGATAAATCAAGATATGGAACGGGCAGTTCATAGGTTTTACTACAAATTGTTCATCAGAATCCTCATCTTTTTGAACAAAGAACATATTTTCTTTGTAGTGATCCATGTGGCCTGAGATTTCCCACAATCTTGATTTTGCAATTTGAGGAGTTTGAACGATTACGTATCCGCGTTTTCTGTGTTCTTCTCTCCAATAATTTTCAATTTGTTCTCTTACAGCATAAAGATTTGGGTGCCACAAAACAAGTCCGCCGCCGATTTCTTCTCTAACAGAGAACAGGTCAAGCTTAGAGCCTAATTTTCTGTGATCACGTTTTTCAGCTTCTTCAAGGAAAGTCAGATATCCCTGTAAGTCTTCCTTATTCCAGTATGCAGTTGCATAAATTCTTTGAAGCATTTTATTCTTTTCGTTACCGCGCCAATATGCGCCTGCAACTTTTAATAATTTAACAGCATTAGCTTTGATATATGATGTGTTTGGAAGGTGAGGACCTGCGCAAAGGTCGTTAAACAATGCATTACCGTCTTTGTCTTTTGTTATATACAAAGTCGGGTTGTCATTTTTGTGTTCTTCCAATAATTCAGCTTTGTAGATTTCGCCTTCATCTTTAAAGGCTTTGATTTGAGCTTCAACATCAGGAATTTCGTATTTTTCAAACGTCAAATTCTGTTTGATAATTTCTTTCATTTTTTCTTCGATTTTAACAAGGTCATCTTCAGTAAACGCATGACCGTCTGTTAAGTCAAAGTCATAGTAAAACCCTTCAGAAGTTGCTGGTCCTATTGCTAACTTTGCAGATGGGAACAGGCTCTGAACGGCTTGTGCCATAATGTGTGATGTTGAGTGTCTAAGAATAGACAAAGTTTCGTTGTTCTTTTCCATTTTTCTACTTTCTGCCCTTTTAAGGTATGGTAAATTTTTTCGGATAATTCCGTATCAGTCAAAAACCCTTGAAAGAATTATTTACCCCCGAGGTGGGCCCCTCTAACTTTACTAACATTATAATTATAGTACAAAAAGGTTTTATGGAATAAATTTATGAATTATTCTTAATGCTTTCAGCTGTAACATATCCTGTTGACCAGCAGTTTTGAAGATTAAAACCTCCGCAAAATCCGTCAATATCTAATACTTCTCCGCAAAAATAAAGCCCGGGGCATGTTTTAGATTCAAGAGTTTTACTGTTTACCTCTTTTAAATCAACTCCGCCGCAGGTAACAACTTCACCATCGGGAAATTTCCCTGTTATATTTATTTCAAAGTTATCCAAATGGTTAACAATTTTATCTCTTTTGGTTCCGTTGATTTTATGGCTCGGGGTTTCCGGGGGAATCCCAAGATGTTCAAGCAGCCAATTGGCAAAAGATTTTGGAATAAATTCACCAAGTAAATTTTTTATTTCTTTATGCGGATTTTTATTCAAATGTTGCTGTAAATCAAGGCTTTCAATGATTTGTAGGTTTATTTTATACGGAAATTCTTTTCTTGCAAATATAGAAGATAATTTGTAAATTAAAGGTCCCGAGATTCCTTTGTGGGTAAAAATGATATCTCCTGTTAACTGTTTTTTCTGAATTTTAGCAGTTATATGTTTGAGGCAAACTCCTGAAATTGTGGCAAAATCCTCTTTTGTCAGCAAGCCGACAAGTGCTTGGGTCGGTTCAATAACTTTTATATTCAGGGCTTCCAATAGCCCAAATCCTGCATGTCCGCCTATTGCAATAACAACTATATCAAAATAATAAGAACTTTTTGGTGTTGAAATTTTATATCCGTTTTCCAGTTTTGATATTTTTTCAACTTTTTCATGTTGAAATGTGCATTTTGAGATACTTTTTAGTAATTTTTCGCGGACATCTTTAGCAGAGTTTGAAACCGGAAAAATTCTGTTATCGTCTTGTACATAGGTTTCTATTTCTATTGATTTAAAAAACTCCAATGTTTCTTTCGTTGAAAATCTTGAAAATACGGAGTACAGAAATTTTTCACCTCGAGGATAATTTTTAGCAAGTTCTTTAAAGTCATATTCTGCATGAGCAAGATTACACCTTCCGCCGCCAGTTGGCAAAAGCGTTCGCAAGAAATTACCTTTATCAAATAAAGTAACATCAAGGTATTCTTGCAGGTAATAAGCGCAAATACACCCGGCCGGACCTGCTCCAATTATTGCAGCTCGCTTTTGTGCGTTTGGTGCAAAACCTAAATTTTTACCCCTACCCCTAGAAATCAACTCTTGTTCCATATAAAAAGACCATTTCTGGGTTTTCCAAATCGTTATGCATCTCAATGATATTTTTGTGAAGTACCGGGTGTACAAATTCTGAATTTAGTTCAAGCATAGGTACAAGTGTAAATGCTCTAAGGTGCATATATTTATGCGGAATTGTTAAATTTTCATCATTCACAATGTCTTTATTGTAAAACAAAATATCAATATCAATTGTGCGGTCTTCGTAATCATTACCGTCTTTTCTTGTTCTGCCCAATTGTTTTTCTATTCTTTGGCAGGCTTCAAGAAGTTCAAACGGTGTATATTTTGTTTTAGCTTCTACAACAGCGTTAACAAACCATGTTTGTGTATTCATGTTCCATGGTTCTGTTTCATAAAATGCAGAGGTTCTTACAATGGTAATATTTTCATCAGCACCAAGTAAACTTGCTGCCTGCTGTACGTAACCTATACGATCACCCTTATTTGAACCTAAACTTAAATATACTATTGCCATAATCTGATTTTATAAATTTTTGTGTATTATGTCAACATGTTGTATTCTTTGTTGTATAATTTTTCTGTTATGGTTACTTATTCTATTATCTTAATACTATTATTGTTGATTATTATTGCAATGTTTTCCGAATTGTTTTTATACGGGCTGTTGTCAACGTTGCTGTTTATTATATTACTTCCGTTTTACTATATTGTAAGGGTCTTTAACGGTAAGTTTTTATATGGCTGGAAAGAGAAATTAGGGTTTTTTAAAGCGCCTAACCTTGGGAATAAAGTTATTATGTACCACGGGGTTTCTGTTGGTGAGGTAATTGCTTTGGAAAATCTTATAAAAAAAACAAAGGAAGAATTTCCTGAATATAAAATTGTCGTTACAACAGGAACTAAGACCGGACAAGAAATTGCTATTAAAAAATTTTCAAACATTGCTGACTATATTACCTATTTCCCGTTTGATATTCCGTTTTGTGTAGATATGTTTATAAATAAAGTAAAACCAACTGTTGTTTTGATTGCGGAAACCGAATTGTGGCCGGTGTTTTCTTTCTTTTGCAGAGCAAAAAACATATACCTTTATACAATAAATGGCAGAATGTCTGATTCTACATATTCTTTGTATAAATTATTTGCATATTTTTTCAAAACTGTTTTATCAAAATATACAAAAATTTTGACCCAGAGTGAAATTGATCGTAATAAGCTTGTTTCAATCGGTGCGCCGGAAGACAGAACTTTTGTTATGAAAAATTTAAAATTTGATGTAAAAAAATCTGAAGAAAAAATAGATATAGGACAGGACGGATACCGTGTAATAATTGCGGGAAGCACCCATAAGGGCGAAGATGAAATAATTTTGGAAATTTTTAAAGAAAAACTTGAAAAATATTCAGATATAAAACTTCTTTTGGTACCTCGTCATATGACACGCCTGCCTCAAATTTTACCGATTTTTGACTCCTTGGGATTGAACTACGGTTTTCGATCAAAAGATGATAATTTTAAAACAAAAGATGTCATAATTTTAGATACCATGGGTGAGCTTTCTAAAATGTATTCTATTTGTTCATTTGCTTTTATTGGCGGTAGTTTTAATAAAATCGGCGGACATAATCCGTTAGAAGCAACTGTTTATTCAAAGCCTACAATTACAGGGCCGTCTATTCATAATTTTAGAGATATTTATTGGCTGCTGGCTCGTTCTAATGCAGGTAAAATTGTTAAAACACCTAAAGAATTGAATGAATATATCGAAAAACTTTTATCAGATTCTGAATTTTATAAACAGGCATGCATTGATTGTGAAACTGTATTCCAAGATCAACAGGGTGCGTTAGATGTTGTTATAAAAGAATTAAAGGGAATTTTATAATTTGATTTTATATAATATTCTTTTTAACTATGTAAATATAGTTATTAAGTATTAATGCACTTTGGTTTGTTTTATTATATAATTTTTATATAGTGAGAGAGGTTTTTATATGTCTATTGATGATGCATTAGTTATGATTTTGGCGGGTGGTGAAGGTAAGAGGTTATATCCTCTGACCAAGGATCGTGCAAAACCTGCTGTACCGTTTGGCGGCAGATATAGAATTATTGATTTTGTTATTAATAATTTTGTTAATTCAGGATTTTACAAGATTAAGGTCTTAACGCAGTATAAGTCTGATTCTTTGAATAAGCATATTACAAGAGGCTGGGCTTTATCTCCGTTTTTGAACCAGTATGTTGATTTGGCGCCGGCTCAGATGAGAACAGGTAACGATTGGTACCGCGGTACGGCTGATGCTATTTATCAAAACATTTTTCATATTTTAGATGAAGATCCGAGATATGTCTGCATTTTTGGAGGCGATCATATCTATAAAATGCAGGTTTCTCAGATGTTGGATTTTCATAAAGAAAAATGTGCGGATTTATCTATTTCCGGTATTCCTATTCCTATTGAAGAGGCTTCAGAATTTGGAATTATGGAAGTTGATGAAAATTGGCGGCTTATAAACTTTGTGGAAAAACCAAAAAACCCGCCAAGACCAATTCCGGGAAATCCGGGTATGTGTCTTGCATCTATGGGAAATTATATTTTTGATAAGGAAATTCTTCTTTCTGCATTGGATGAAGATTATAAAATTCCTGAATCGAATCATGATTTTGGTAAGAATGTAATTCCAATGTTGTTAAATGAAGGTAAAAATATTTATGTATATAATTTTGCCGAAAACTCATTCCCCGGAATGACTGACAGTGAAAGAGGCTACTGGAAAGATGTCGGAAGTATTGATGCATATTGGCAGGCTAATATGGATCTTTTACAGCATACACCTGAGTTAAATTTATACTCAAAAGAATGGCCGTTAAGAACATTTAATTACAACTATCCTCCTGCAAAATTTGTGTGGGAAGAGGGCGATCGTGTCGGTATGGCAACAAATTCGATGGTATCAGAGGGCTGTATTATTTCAGGCGGCGGCTTGTCTCATTGTGTATTGTCGCCGAAAGTTCGTATCAACAGCTATTCAAGTGTTACTGATAGTATTCTTATGGAAAATGTTGAGGTTGGAAGATATTCTCAAATAAGAAAAGCTATTATTGATAAGAATGTAATTATTCCGCCGCATACAAAAATCGGATTTGACCGTGAGGAAGATATCAAACACGGTTTCCACGTATCAGAAGGCGGGGTTACCGTTGTTCCGAAAGGCGCAATTTTATAAATTTTTTATAAGTTATTTGTATATAAAAAACATGTTTGAGGTACAATTTTTATTGTACCTCATATTTGTGTAAATTTTTGTGAATACACGAGCAAAAAATGGCAATTAATGACCTTGATAATCTTTATTGGTTTGGGTAGAAAATATATGGCTAATCTTGGAATAAATTCAATATCAAGTGTTGCAAGCAGCGTAACCGGTGCAATTGCCGGTGTGGTGCCGGGGATGACTGTCCGCTCTAATAGGGCAAATAAAGCTATATCTTGGATAGGTAAGAAAATCTCATCTCCTCAAAATCGTTTGATTTTAGGTGTTTCCGCTTTAATGAGCCAGCCGTTTATTGACTTAAATAATAAAAAAATTGATGAAGATACAAGGAAAGTTTCTGCAGCAAGAACGGTTGCTAAAATTATTGCAGGAACTTTGACAGGGGTTTTTATACGTGCAGGCTGTATTAAAGCTATTGATTTATGCTGCATGCTTCCAAGTAAAATAAATGCCTCTACTAAATTTAAAAGTTTAAGAACATTATTTACCCCGGAAGCTGCAATGACAGGTGTATTAAAAGATCTGAACCATTATAAGAAAGCTTTGGGTACAATATTATCCCTAGCGGTAATGGTTGTTACAAACTTCTTAATTGATGCACCGTTAACAAAATATTTAACAAATAAATTTGTGGATAAAATACATTCTAAAAATCCGCCAAAATCATCTGAAAACCCTGCAAAGGTTAACAATAAGGGGGTAAAACATGAGTAAAACCTCTTTATTTAATTCAATAAAAAACAGTATTGCATTGCATTATGGTGATAATCCTGGAAAAATGCTTGTTCATACAGGTGTTATAGGCTGGGTCTTGTCATCAGCTGCGCAGGTTGTGGCAATTATTATCAATGATAAAATCCCTAAAGAACAAAAAATGTATATGATTCCGCAGGAAATGGCTGATGCTGCGGTTAATATCTTGTCATTTTATGCAATCACACAAACATTTAAGTCAGTAGCTTTGAAGCTGGTTAATACCGGTAAATGGCTGCCCGGGGCTGTACGTAATTTCTTAGAAAAATCAAATATAAAAAATGTCGGTAAAAAAACTTTTGATGTTTTAAAAAATGGTAATCTACCAAAGGACTTGGGTGAAAAGTTTGGAGATTTCCGAAACGGGATTGATGTTATTGCAACAACAATCGGTTCAATTTTATCTTGTAACATTGTTACTCCTGTTGTAAGAAATGAAATTGCTGCGAATCGTCAAAAAAAATCTATTGCAAAAATGAATGCAAAATCACAAAATAATATTCAAAATATTAATACATTAGATTATCCGAAAACTTATATGCCAAGACCAACAATAAGTACTTTTGGTTCAAATGTTTATGCTAAATCTCCGATGAGTACTTCATCATCTTCTTTAAAAATATAGGTAGATAAACCCTGTAACTATTGCCGAAATTAAAGCTATAAAAATAGCTGCCAGTTTATAAAAGTATGTTGTTGTGTATTCGCTGTTATCTTGAATTTTTGATAAAACGCTTTTGGAATAGTCATATTTGGAATCATTTTTTGTTTTTTCGTAAGCGCAACGGATAACTTTTTTGAATTTATACATTGTTTCAAGTTCTTTTCTGGCAGTTGGGTTTGAGATTGTCATTTTTTTTATTTTGATATTTTCACTTGAATTTAATTCATTATCTACATATTCGGATAATTTGTGTATAAATTCAGGGGCAAGCTGCTCTGAAACAGAGTTTTCTTTTGCGGAGTTTTTATTAACTTTATACCGGCTGAGAATTTTTTGAAGTTCTTCTATTTTCTTTTTGCACGCAGGGCATTTTGCCAGATGGATATTCACGTATTCCCGAAGTCTTGGATTTAGTTTTCCTTCAAGGTAAAAACTTATTAATGCTGATACCTGATGACAGGTTAGGTCTTTATTCATAATTTCTCCTTTATATATAATTTTTTAATGCTTCCTGTAATTTGACTCGGGCTCTTGATATTCTGGATTTTACCGTGCCAACGCTTGCGTGGGTGGTTTTTGCAATTTCTTCATAGCTCAGCCCCTGAAATTCTCTTAAAATTATTGCGATTCTAAATGCTTCGGGAAGCTCTCGTATTGCATCTTTTATCATTTTTTCGCATTCAGATGTAATACATTTTTCTATTGGTTTAAATTTTTTATCAGGGATTTCTATTTTTAGTGCAAAGTTTAAGGGCTCGCAGGTATAGTCTATTGAAATTGTTTCGGGGGCATTTTTATTTTTACGGATAAAATCATAATATGTGTTTGTTATTATCTGGTTCAGCCAGCCTTTAAAACACTTGGGATTTTTAAGAGATGGAATGTTTTTTGCAGTTTTTAATAATACATCTTGTGTTAAATCGGAAATATTTTCATTATTTTTCAGTAAATAACTAAGGGTTGCGAAAACATCAGATTGGACTCGTTTAATGAGTTCTTCTAATGCCCGGAAGTCTTCCTGCTGGGATAGGACTACAAGTTCCTCTAAGTTCATTTTTTTATAGAGTAACTTATTATCAGACATTAAAACATTCCTCCTTAATAGAATATTAAGAAGAAATGTTCTTTATTAGTATCAGCTTGTTATTACGTCAGGCGGGTAATATTTTTCTCCCAGCAATAATAATTGATATTATTTTGTAAGTTTGTATCTGATGATAGAATTACTGCCTTGAGAAGAGATGAATAGCAAATCTCCAGTAATATACATACAGTAAGGGCTTTTTACATTAGCAATAAGTTCTGATATCGCACCGTTTTTATCAACTTTTAAAATATTATTTTTATTGTAGTTTGCGATATAGATATTTCCCGGAGAATCTATTGCAAGTCCTATTGGACCATCGATTTTTTCACTTTTGATATATACAATTTTTTTATTATCCGGACCTATTTTGTAAATAGTATTATCAGAAAATCCAGCAACATAAAGGTTGCCGTTTGGATCTGTCACAAGCCCTGTAGGGCTGGAAATATCGCTGTACATACCGTCAGAATTGTTCTGAGGATTTGCTTCTTCGTATGATTGCGGCTGATTTTGCTCAGCTTTTACAGTTGGAATGTCTGTATTCATTGATTCTGCAAGCTGTTTTGCTCTTGAGCCAATTAATGAATCTGTCGGAATAAGTGTCAGATACATTTTTGCTTTTTCAATTTCTCCGACTTTTTTGCTCAAAACGGCAGCCTTATAAACAGATTCATAATCATCAGGTTTTCTAAGAATTATTTGTTTGAATACCGCAAGAGCGGCATCATCTTGTTTTAAATACTCAAGAATTGAGCCCAGATTATAATAAGCATCAATATAATTTGGGTCAAGTTCGATTGCTTTTTTAAAGCATGTGGCAGATTCTTCAAACTGTCCCAGCTGGTAGTAATCGATACCTTTGTTATATTGAAGTTTTGCATCTGTTGCGATTGCTGCAAAACTTATATTTGATGTTGTTGCAAGTATTGCTACCGTTAGTAATGTTTTTAATAATTTATTGTATTTCATCTAGTTCCTCAATAATTTCTTTATTTGCATTTACAAAATCATTCCCTCTTGCTATTATAGCTTTTTTCAAAATGAGTGGCAAATTAATAGTTTCCATCTGTGCAAAATTATCAGGAAGTCTAAGACTCCAGTTTTTATCCCCAGAAGTTCCCGGAGTATTGTATGTTTGATCCATTTTAAAGAAATCAGTGAAGAACATTTGAAGATTTTCGGCTTGGCACGCAAACAGTTCAACAAGCTTAGTTTCTTTTAAGAAGTCTGCGTCGTTAGTCATTTGAACGATTAGAGCATCTTTATCATCACATTCTTTAAATAAATCTTCAACAAGATTTTTAACGTGCAAATAACCTTCGTGAGTTTGAATTAACGATTTAGCCCATAAGCTTACCGGTCTGTTATCGTGGGTTCCAACCATTGCCCAGCATTTTTCGTTAATGTTTTTACATCTGTATGGATCCTCAGGCTCTGTTGGAACTGTAAACTGGGTTAATCTCATGCCAAGAAGTTCGTATTCTTTCATAACTGCAGCGACAGGGTTTGTCAGAGTTCCTAAATCTTCGCAAACGATGGCATCTTTGGTTAAACCTTCTTCTTTAGCGGCAGCAATAACGATTTTTTCTATCAGGCGACCGTATTTTCTTATATAATCTTCTGTCAGATTTTTAACTCTTTTTTCATTATCAGAAGTTAAAGTTGTATCTAAATCTTCTTCTTTAATAATTGCATATTTACCAAGTTCAGGGTGTTCAGGAGATGAGTAAAGTCTGCCTGCACCTTGTTCAGGCATTGGCTTTTTACCTGATTTATAAACCCAAGGGTCAATTAAACCTACAATGTGGTCGATTCTCACTCCGCCCGGGTTTTCTTTGAACATTTTTTTGAATAAATTTTTCATCAAAATTCCGGCTTCACCAAGTGAACCGTCTTCATTATAAAGCTTTTCAGGGTCAATAACTGGGAAGCCCCAAGCTTGACCGTCTTTTGAAAAATAATCAGGAGGGCAGCCAAGGCACCAGCCTTCCAAGAATAATGACTGATAAGCCCAGCAATCTCTATCAGAGAAAGCAACCTGTCTGTCTGCAATCATTTTTATGCCTTTGGAATCCGCATATTTTTTAGTTTCAAGGTTTTGTTTGTTCAATACATATTGGATAAATTTGTATTCATCAATTGCTTTAGCGTATTTTTTAGAAATCTCTGCAATACGTTTTCCAAATTCGATTTTTTCTTCTATAGATTTTGGATTGAATAAGTTTTTATCGGTTTTACTTTTCCAGTTCGGCCAAAAATCTGTGCCGTGTTCAATAGATAAAGCTTCGTATAAACTATCTTTATCAAGCCATGAATCATTTTCAATTTTATATTCATCAAATTCGGCATTCAATTTTTTATCATTTAATATAATGAAATTTTCATAGGCCTCAGATAATGCTTGAGCCTGCTGTTTTGTAATATAAGAATAGCTTGTTCTGTTTTTACCTTTATTTGGATTATTTTCAACGATACTGTTGAAAGTTTCAACTGATAATATCTTGTGCCATTTATCTGTTGTTAAAGCTTTTAGATCAACAAAAAGAGGGTTATTTGAAAAAATGGTTCCGGTGTATGGTGAAGAATCTGAAGATTTTGTTTTGCCGGCAGGTCCCATTTGGATTGCATCAAATAAACCTGCAGCATAGTCAATAAAATTTTTACCTGCGGTTGAATTTATTGTTCCAAACCCTGTATTTTCACCTTCAACAGATGGAAAACTTCCATTGTGCATAATAAATACAAAGTTCTTTTTACCAAGAACTTTCAAAGCTTTTCTAATAACGCTTACTTTACTTCTGTCTAGTGTACAAACCATATTTACCCCTTCTTAATTTAAACTAAAAAACCAATCCTTATAAAAAATGGGCTCAGAGGGACTCGAACCCTCGACCAATTGATTAAGAGTCAACTGCTCTACCGACTGAGCTATAAGCCCGTTTAATGATTTTAGTTTAGCATAAAAATTCGCTCTGTCAATTTATAGTTAGCGTTTTTAAAAACGATATTTTTGTGCTACAATCTGATTGCGAACCAGTATAAAAAGAAGGATTGAAAAAGTATGACTATTGAAAAAACACAAGAATCAAACTCTTCACAAACTCAAATTCGTCAGGTAAGAATCCAAAAGATGAATAACTTGAGAGAAAGAGGTTTAAACCCTTATCCATACGGATATGATAAAGATATTATGGCTCAGGATTTGCAGGATAAGTATAAAGATCTTCCTGCAGGTGAAGAAACCGAAGATGATTACCGTGTAGCAGGGCGTGTAATGGCTAACAGAAATACAGGCATGTTTATTGACCTTGTTGATGCTTCAGGTAAAATTCAAATCTTTTCACATAAAGAAAATTTATCAGAAGAGGATTTAAAAACTTTAAAATCAGTTGATATTGGTGATATCGTTGGTTTTTATGGTTCAGTTAGAAGAACTCCGCGCGGAGAATTGACAATCAAATCTAAATCTTTAGAAATTCTGTCAAAATCACTTCTTCCTCTTCCTGAAAAATTTCACGGTTTGACTGATGTTGAAACAAAATATCGTCAAAGATATGTTGATATGATTGTGAATGAAGATGTTAAAAAGACTTTCCAAAAAAGAAGTTTGATTATTCAAAAAGTTAGAGAATACTTAATCAAACTTGGATTTATGGAAGTTGAAACTCCTATGCTTCACCCGCAAGCAGGTGGAGCTAACGCAAGACCGTTTGTGACTCACCATAATACATTAGATATGGATATGTTTTTGCGTATAGCACCTGAACTTTACCTAAAACGTTTGATGGTAGGTGGAGTTAGCGAAAAGATCTTTGAAATTAACAGAAGTTTTAGAAACGAAGGTATCGATACCCGTCACAACCCGGAATTTACTATGATGGAATTGTATCAGGCTTATGTTGATTATAATGATATGATGACATTAACAGAAAATCTTGTAGCTTTTGTTGCTCAAGAAGTTCTTGGTACAACAAAAATTCAATATGGTGAAAATGAAATTGATTTAACTCCGCCTTGGGATAGAAAAACTATGCTGGGCGCTGTTGAAGAAGCTACCGGTATTGATTTTAATAAGATTGAAACAGTTGAAGAGGCAAGAAAGATTGCAAAAACAGTTCATATAGATGCTGATGATTGTGACAATTGGGGGCAGGTTGTAGAAAGAGTCTTTGAAGAAAAAATCGAAGGTTCATTGATTCAGCCTATTCATATTTATGATTACCCTAGAGATATATCTCCGCTGGCAAAAGTTCACAGAGATAACCCTAGATTAACCGAAAGGTTTGAAACTCGTGTCAATGGCTGGGAAATCAGCAATGCATTCTCAGAATTAACCGATCCAATCGATCAAAGAGCAAGATTTGAAGCTCAAATGGAAGCCAAGGCAGCCGGTGATGATGAAGCGATGCCTATTGATGAAGATTATATCTGCGCTCTAGAACACGGCGTACCTCCGATGGGCGGGCTTGGACTTGGTATCGACAGACTTATAATGTTGTTGACAAACTCTCCGTCTATTCGTGATGTAATCGCTTTCCCTACATTAAAGAAAAGAGATTAGTCTTATAATAATAAAGATAAAAAAGTCCTGATTTATTCAGGGCTTTTTTAGTGTATCGTTATTCTGCAGATTCCTAAATTATATTGTCGTGCTATAATATTTTTATGGAAGAGAAAAATTTATCAATATCTATTGCCCATTTGTACCCGAAACTTTTGAATTTATACGGGGATATAGGTAATATTATCACACTGAAAAAACGCTGCCGGTGGCGCGGAATAAATGTTGAGTTCGAAGAAATTAATCCGGGGGATTCAATAAAAGAGCATGATTTGTATTTTATTGGCGGAGGACAGGATAAGCAGCAGGAAGAAGTTGCGCAGGAGCTGTTTTCACACAAATCTGAATTGATTGCTCAACGTGATGATGGGGCTGTATTTCTTGGAATTTGCGGTGGATATCAGCTTTTTGGGCATTATTATCAGCCGCATGACAAGGATAAACTTTCAGGCATTTCTTTGATGGATGCTTATACTGTTGCCGGTAAAAAACGTTTTATCGGTAATGTTACCGTAAAATCTGACTTTTTAGAGCCGAATACTTTGGTAGGGTTTGAAAATCACAGCGGACTTACTTACCTGGAAGGTGATACAAAACCTTTGGGGATTGTTTCAGTGGGGAACGGCAATAACGGTAAAGACGGCTTTGAAGGTGCAAGGTATAAGAATGTTTTTGGAACTTATCTGCACGGTTCTTTACTTCCTAAAAATCCGCATTTTGCAGATTATTTGATTTCTCTTGCTCTTGAAAAGCGATATGGTGAGAAAATAGAATTATCTAAGCTTGATGATAGTTTTGAATTTGCCGCTCATAATTCTGTTGTTGGCAAAGCTTATTAAGTTGTTATTGTCCGGAAAATGATATTATATTATTAATCGAAAAGAGGTTACTTTGTTAAGTAACCTCTTTATATGAAATTATTTTGTTATTTATATTCTTAGCTTAGTGCCATTAAAGCTTTTACTGAACGCGCATTTTCTTTAACTTCTTCATCAAAACTTTCTGAAGAAATTGTATTTTCCAACACTTTCATAGCTTCTTCTTTATTTTCCAATGATAACAATTCATTAATTGTACTCATTGCAACAACAGTTGACATATCGTTGATACCTTTACCTTTATTTGCAATAACTACAGATAAAGATTCGTGTTCATTTCTTTTAACCAAAGCGCGGGAAGTTAATTCTCTAACATCATCAATAGATGAATTTGTTCCGATTTCAGCCAAAACAGATACTGATTCCGGGTTAGGGTTAACTGTTAGCGATTCGATAATATTGCTAACTTTGCTAAAGTTTTTATTATTTTTCATATTATTATCCATCTAATCCTCCTATGCAACCATTGCCACATCAGCTTCTAATGCTGATAATGCTTCTATAAACATTGGCTTAACCTCTGTATGAGGATCCATTTTTGCCATTTTAGAAATTTCTCTGTCATGGCTATTTATGAAAAATGATGTAATATCTCTGGTTAATACGTTTTTAGCACCTTCTAAAGATACTTCTTTGTTTCCTAGTTCGTGGATTTTATTCCAAGTTGAAACGATACCGTCTTTCATTCTGTTACCGAAAGAAATAATTGATTCAATACCTTCTTGGAATTTGTTACCAAAATCGCTGATTGATCCAACAAATGTAGAATAAATTCTTTTTGAACTTGCTGAAATTTTATCGCTTAAATTTAATTTTGCTTTTGCAGAGCTTGATTCAAATGTATCCACATTAAGAATGTTTTTTTGAAAATTAGATGCTGCAAAAGGATTTGAATTTCTAGCCACTGTTTTTTCTGTTACGCTCGTATTGAAGATACGGTGGCTTAACTGGGTAATTTTGTCAACTGCTGTCATATTAAACCTCTTTCTTATCTATTCACGTACCTAGTTTATCATAGTATGTATTTTATAAATCCACCTTTTGAATGATTTGTGTTAAAATATGAATATGAAATATAAGAATTTGGAAGAACTGATATCAGTTATAAGGAAACTAAGAGAACCTGACGGCTGCCCTTGGGATAGAGAGCAGACACATTCTTCGCTGCGTCCGAATATGGTTGAAGAAGCCTATGAAGCGGTTGATGCGATTGATGATAATGATATGCCGCATTTAAGAGAAGAATTGGGTGATGTGCTTTTACAGGTCCTTTTGCATTCGCAAATTGCCTCAGAAGAAGGGGTGTTTGATATTGAAGATGTTGCAAAAGAGCTAAAAGATAAGCTTATCCACCGTCACCCGCATGTTTTCGGAAATGCTCAGATAAATTCTGCTGATGATGTTAAAATCGCATGGGATAAATTAAAAGCGGAAGAAAAAACAGAACGTAAATCTGCAATGGATGGGATTTCAAGAGCACAGGCGGCACTTATTTCCGCTCAAAAGATTTCTAAAAAAGCTGTTAAAACCGGTTTTGAATGGCCGAATGAGGAATCTTTATATGAATGTTTTTATTCTGAAGTTGAAGAATTTAAACAGGCTAAAGTCGAAGGTGATGCTGCGCATATGGAAGAAGAGTTCGGTGATATTTTATTTGCGGCAGTAAATCTTGCCAGATGGAATAAAATTGATGCAGAGCAGGCTCTTTTAAAAGCTAACAAAAAGTTTGAAATGCGTTTTCGAAAGATGGAAGAATTGTCGGTAAAACCATTAACCGATTATTCATTTGATGAGTTTGACGCGTTGTGGAAGCTGGCAAAAGCCGCTTTGGAGAATAAATAAATGAAAGATGTACAAAATACTCAAGATACAAGAAATGTTGATATTCAAAAAGTCGGGATTAAGCATGTTGAACTTCCGCTTATAATCCAACGCAAGAATGCATCAGATAAAGTGGTATATGGTCAGGCAAGAGTCTGTGTATCTTTGCCGAGAAACTACAAAGGTACTCACATGAGCCGCTTTGTTGAAGTGTTAGATGAATGGCGTACGAAAAATCTTTTGGGTGTTGATATAAAAGGCTGTGTGGAAAAAATTATCAAAAGACTTCATGCTAAAAGCGGGGAGTTGGAATTTAATTTCAAATATTTTGTTAATAAAAAGTCACCTGTAACAAATTTATCAGCTCCTATGTGTTATGATTGCTCTTTTGAAGGGATTATGGATGGTGAAGATTATAAGTTTATTCTAGGAGTAAAGGTTCCTGTTACAACGCTTTGTCCTTGTTCAAAAGAAATATCTGAGTATGGTGCGCATAACCAAAGAGCTATAATATCGGTTAAGGTTTCTTATGATGAAACTGAGCATGTCTGGCTTGAAGATTTGATTGAACTTATTGAATCTTGTGCATCTTGTCCTGTTTACCCTCTGTTAAAACGTCAGGATGAAAAGTTTGTAACCGAGAAGGCATGGGAAAACCCGAGATTTGTAGAAGATGTGTTAAGAGAGGTCGTTGTAAAGCTTCGTCAACATTCTGTTATAAAATCCTTTGAAGTTGATTGTGAGGCTTTTGAAAGTATCCATAATCATTCTGCATGGGCTTATCAGTCGGAAGTTAAATAGTTATTGAAACTCCTACGTTAACGCTTGTAGTTCCTGCGTTTACTTTAGTTACATCATATAGCTGACCTTCAACAAAAACGCTTGTGTTATTGCCGATTTTTTGGCTGACTCCGCCAAAAATTCCTACATCGGTTTTGTTATCGCCTGTTTTATAGTTAACTTTGGTAGCAACGTAAGGGGTTGCATAAATATTTGTTTTTTCCGCAACAGGAACTGTTACTGTACAAGGTTGTAATCTGAATTGAACAGTTTGCGAGTTTTCGTTTAAATTATTTCTGACTCTAAATCCGCCTGATACAGGGCTATCTCCGTATGGCATAGAACCTTTTAGGTCAACAACAGCACTTGAAGGCTTACCGTTAAACGTCAAACCAATACCGGTATAAGTTCCAAGGCTGCCTTTACCTACTTTTACGCTGTTATCAACTCCAACTGTTGAAAAATTTGTTCCGTCACATTGTTGAAATGATGATGCTGAAATTTTTGTATTAATATCCGGCATAATTTTCCCCTTATAAAATCCTCTATATTATATATAAAGTATTTTTATATTAGAAAATTGCCTGTTGATATTTATCCGTTCAATAATTTATCAGCTAATTCGGTTTCAAGTGTTCCGTTTAGGGCTTTTGATACCTTTTGGAGTTTTTTAGCGATAAGTTCCATATTATCAGTCCAGATAAAATTATCCTGTACGTATTTTTCGGCTTTATTAAAATCTCCGTCGATTTGGATTCGGATAATTTCAGCAAGCATTTCTTTTGCTATCGGAACGGCTTTATCTATATTTACAAGGATTTTACCGTCTTTTGTAATCTCGTAGCCGCCGCGCTGTGCAAAATATTTATTTTGCATAACTGTTCTTACTCTGTGAGCTTGCGACATTGTTGGTTTTGATTTTAAGAAATTATCAGCAATTGTTGTGACAATTATTTGTAATCTTTGTTCCGGAGTGTACATACCAAGTTCTGTCAGCAAATCAACAAATGCCAAAGCTCCCATATCTGCTTTGTTTTCTTCAATAATATTTCTGTATTTTCCTAAGCTTTCGCTGCTGTCTTTTGGTCCGAGCGAGTGAGCGTTTTCATGCCCGATTGTGAACCAGTGATCAGCTTCATCAAGATAATATTTATGCTGTGATTTATCTAAAATTGCATCAAGTCTTTCTTGTAATTTTTTCTTATCAGAGATGAATCGAATTTGTCTATGATAAACATTACGTCTGCCGCCGCCTATTGTCAGTGATAGTTTATCCGAATTCGGAAGATTTTCAGCTAAAGTAATTCCGCCTCTGTATTCCCCGACATCGCCTGATGCCATTACCATATCAACGTCAACCATTGTTTGCTGTGCATCATCGTTTGAAGAGATTGTTTGTTCGTATTCGTCACTATACGGCATATTTTTGGCAAGAGTTGGCAGGAATTTTTTTATTGCCATTAAATCTTCAGTACCTTTTTTATTGATAATTCCGACTCTACCGCCTAAAAAATCTTTAGGTATCGGAGAAATTTCGTGTTCTTTTAATAATTGTGAAAGTTCTTCATTTTCGACAATTGTGCCTGTCATTTCATCTTCGTAGTTTTCGCGTGTGATTGTAAATTCAAGCGGGGTATCTTGCAGGGTTGCCCATTTTTTATCAGCATAAGCATCAAGCATAGGGTCTGCTGTTCTCAGTGCTTTTGCTTGTAATCTCAGATACTCGTTGAAGTCTTCATTTGTTGAAGTTTTTGCGGCAATATCCAATTCGTCAGCCATTTTTGCAAAATCTTCAGTGAAATAATCAATGTAATCAATTCCGGTTAAATCTTCAGCCGCTCTTACTACAATGGAACGCTGATTTAGAATACTTTTTACTTCTTCAATTTTCCCATCTTTAAGCATTCTGACAAGGACATTATGAAACTCTTCTTTTGACAAGTCTTCAGGGTAAACCCCTTTACCCGGCTTTTCTTCAATTCCTTTGATAAGTCTAATCGGGTTTGACATTGTATCGATTGCATTAACCCCTTTTTGTGCATCAAAAAGAATTTTGGTTAACTGAGCCTGCTTGTTTCCTTTTTTAGATTCTTCTTCCAAAAATTCTTTAACAGCAAGGTTGTGTTTGCAGTCTATCTGCATATTAATTTTTTCTAAGATAGCTGCTGCTTTAACAAGGTGCCTGAGTGCAATCTTATCCCCTTCTGCTAAATTTAAATATTCCGGAGCATCAGCTTTCAGGAATTTTTTAGTTACTAAATAATCTTTATGTGTTCTTTTTTCAAGTTCTTTTAACGACAAATTAAATTCATATTTACCCATATAAAACTCTCTTTCTTAATATAATCTCTTCTGTGGGTATTATATCATCTCAAATGTGTTTTTCAAGATTAAAATTTGTATCCAAAACTGGTGGATATAAATGTTTATTTGTGGTATTTTTCGCCTTTAATTATTTTAAATGCGCGATAAATTTGCTCAACTAAAATCAGTCTTGCAAATTGATGCAGAAAAGTCATTTTTGACATACTCATTTTTAAGTCAGCCCGTTTAGAAACGTTTTCTCCGATTCCGCAAGATGAACCTATTATGAAGACAATTTCAGCAGTCCCGCTGTTTGTAAGTTCTTCGATTTTTGCGGCAAAATCCTCACTTGAAAACTGCTTTCCGCCTATTTCAAGTGTTATAACATAATCAAGCGGTTTTATGTTGGATAGTATTTTTTCACCTTCTTCAAGCAGGATTTTATTTGTAAGGTTTCCATCTTTTATTTCAATTGGATTAAGCTCTAATATAGATACGGCAGCATAAGGTGTAAGTCTTTTCATAAATTCATCTATGCCGTCTTTTAAAAATTTTTCTTTAATTTTTCCAAGTGCTATAATCTTAATTTTCAACTTTAATATTACCGCTTTCTATATAAACAGATTGTGACGGGAAGGCGAAATCAATTCCTGCGGCTCTGTATTTTTCAATAACTTCTCCGATAAATTCACCTCTTACTTTTAAGAATTTATCATAAGAGCCGGATTTTACATACCCTCTAAATCTTATATTTATTGAACTTTCACCAAGATCATGGATTGCGACAGTAAATTCTTTATGGATTTCTTTATGTGAAACGGCAACATCTTTTAAAATTTCCTGCGCAATTTTTATATTATCATTGTTTGTAGAATAAGTGATTCCGAAAGTTGCGTTAATAAATCTTTTCTTAGCTTGAGAAACATTTGTGATTACGGCATTTGCTGCCATATTATTAGGGACACTTATTAAGAAATTATCAAGGTCTCTGATTTTTGTAGAGCGGATATTTATATCTTCAACATAACCCTCTATTCCGTCAACCTTCACATAGTCTCCGACTTTGTAAACATGGTCTGATAAGATTTCAATACTTCCAAAGATGTTTGCAAGGGCATCTTTTGCCGCCATACCTACAGCAATACCGCCGATACCAAAACCTGCTAGTATTGAAGAAATTGAATATCCCTGACTTTGCAAAAGTCCTGTAGCTGCAATAAATAAAACTATGGCTTTTAACAGCTTCATTATTATCGGCATAAATCTTAACAGAGGAGAATCTGTTTCCTGTGATTGGATTTTTGCTCTGATTTTTTTATCTACAATATCCATTATTTTGAATAGCACAATAACAAGTACTATATTTATTGCAAGTGCGATTAATCCTTTTTCCCAATTTGGCATATTTTATCCCCCGTTTTCCTTATTATAAAATATAAACTTTCAGATTAAAGTTTATGTAAATATTTTATAAAAATTTTTACTTTTGCA
>OHQR01000306.1_pt1 | contig 36281 bp, 16 predicted proteins | sample 1578191 | NCBI WGS metagenome assembly OHQR01 (sample SAMEA3879577, study PRJEB24766) | human gut metagenome | biome: human-associated habitat; feature: feces | place: USA | collected 1985/1987 | reverse complement strand
GGGTCCTGGTCGGACGGGGTACTATGCCACCAGTTGCCTCAAGACTTGTGGGTTGTTTTACTTTTTTTCTCTCTGTCACCCTGAACTTGTTTCAGGGTCTGTTTTTAGATTCCGAAACAAGTTCGGAATAGTGCACTTTTTTAAACCTTTATTCTTCGGGCATTTTTAAAATCTTTTCATACTTATCCAATTTCGCCAACAGGTTATTTACCTGCTCACTGTTTTCGGCAGAAATCTCAGAAATATCCATTCCCAAAGTTTGCGCTTTATGCACAGCATTCATATCCGCTTTTGCTTGTACAGCCAATTTTAAAATCTCAGGCATATTAATCGCGGTTGGATTATCACTTGAAAGATTTTGGTAATACTTATCCTCATAATCTTTGCCAATTCTAAGTTTCCAATTGGTATCGTTTTCTTCTCCGCCTTTATTGTAAGTTTTATCTATCCCCAAAAAGTCAGCAAAAGATATTTGGATTTTTTTACAGGTCAAGAACAACTCTGCAAATTTCGCTTTTACACGCGCTTTATCATCATTATCAATAACTTTACAATATGAATCTCGATACTCCGAACGCTGCGGATTAGAGTTCAAAAATCCGGCAAGGTAGAATATATTCCAGGCATAGTGAGAACGAATCCAATCTTTTTTTATCATTCTATGTGCAGGATCAGAATCGTGAGAGCCAACAAGCCCCCAATCATCAGGATCTTGGGAGTTTTCAGCACGCAGCCATTCAAGCTGAGTAATCCCCGGGAGATGATTATCTTCATGGTAAACCTTATTAAACACCGGAGTATCCGTACATAAGTCCTCCCATACAGGTGAATTTTTTGAAATTCCGTGCTCCTCCAATGTAGGGATTATAATTTTATTCAAAATTTGCTTATAGCTGCCGTTTGGGTCAACTTCAGGCATATTTGAAACATTATTCCCGCGAAATTTGCTCAAATTAATATTACCATCAGTCACCTCAACAGTGTGCCTGTCATAAATATATGGATCAATAAGCCCCAGAGCATGATCAATCCTTATATTATCAAAATCTTCAATAGCAGATTCAAGTTTCTTTTTCAAGTACAACCCGGCTTCACCAAGAGTTCCGTCAGCATTGAAGAACTTATTAGGATCCAATACCGGAATATCCCACAACTGCGGCCCGTTTTTCCCGCCATGAGGACAGCCCATTCTATAATCCTTTAAGAACAAATTCTGATGCGCCCACTCGTCAGATTGACCGAACCCAACAAGCAAATCACTTATATATTTAAAATTCTCACCGGATCTTAAACGAGTATTTTCCTTTATTTGTTTGTTTAATATAAACTGACCGAAAACAAACGAATCATAATCATCTTTTGAGCGGGAAACAATTTTTTTATAGCGGCTGATAGCAGCAGGATCATGGGCTTGAATACGATTTACAAGATTTTTATCCAAATCACTCCAAAGGTTAAAATCAGGAGTTCCGTACATTTTTGCCAAAACATCATATAAGGCTTCCTTATAAACAAGATTACCTTTCTGGCGTTTAAAAGCTTCGTATTCATTATTCAATCTTAATGCCACAGGATTATTCTGCGCAAGCTTTTCTTTAAAATTTTTATTAGCAGTTTTTATACAATATTCATAATTTGCAAACGCATCGGGAAACTCAGAATAAGCATAATTCTCATCATAATCCTGCACATTATTAAAAGCAAGGTCAATATCGTTATCAGAAAGGATATTTGCGTATCTATCCTTTGTTAGCTGTTTAAAATCTATAAAAAGATAGTTACGAGCAGAGATAGTTGATTTATACGGAGAAATATGCTGGGCATCTCTAATTACCCCAATAGGACCTAACTGATTTGAATTAAACCCATGAAGTTTTTCAAATTTAATCAACTCAGCTGCAGCTGAGCCATAAGGCGAGCCCACTCCGAAATCCTCCCCTTCCTGTGGGAAACTTGTACCATGGATTATCATTGCGATTTCTTTTGTCCCAAGATAATCAAATGCAGTTTGCAATACATTGGATCTGTAATCTTGTTCTTCCTCAGGCCTCAATTTCCGCTGAAAAGATAAATTATTTGAAATTTTCGGAGTTACTGAATTAATAAACATCCTAATGAATCCTTTTTAATATTTCACTTAATCCCAAACGGCATGCTTTATTTATTGTAATATAAAATCAAAAAATAAAAAATTTTGTTATACTTTTATTACGATAATTTATTAATTGCATAGTTCAATTTAACTATTTACAGAACTTGGAATTTTTAGTAAAATTGGAGTATATTATTGGGGTAGGAGTTAAGATATGAAATACAAAAATGTGTTTTCACTTTTGGAAGAAATTACTATAAAAAACAATGAAAAAACCGCTCTTGGAATAAAGTCAAAATGGGGCTGGAATGAATTTACATATAAAGGTTTAGGGCTGTTATCAAGAAGGCTTGCCAGCTATTTAATCAATGATCTGCAAATACCAAAAGGCGAAAAATTGGCAATATTATCCGAATCAAAACCTGAATACGGAGCTTGTGTATTTGGCGCAGTTCTTGCCGGTTTAACAACCGTTCCGCTGGATAATAAATTAACAATATATGAACTTGATTCAATACTTTCAAGCTGTGAACCTACAGTTATTTTGGTCTCAAGCGCCAACATTGAAAAAGCAAAAGAACTTAAACTAAGAATACCTTCCCTGAAGCATATAATCCTTATGGATCCGTCTGTTTACGAAGATTTAAAAACACCAAGTCTATACTCAATTCCTGAAAACTACAGTGCACAGTGGAGAAGAAGACCCCTTAGCGCATCGGCATTTATTATCTATACCTCAGGAACAACCGGAAATCCTAAAGGGGTAGAAATCACTTTCAAAAATATGCTTGCGCAAATGCATGATTTACATATCGCACTTGAGCAGATTTTACCGTCAGGAGACATTAGAATCCTATCAATACTCCCTATGAATCATTTGTTTGAATTGACTGTAGGATTTTTCACGTTCCTTCATCACGGGCACTCAATATATTATCCACAAAGCCTCAAGCCAAAAGATATTTTAGATGTGATGTGCGAGAAAAAAATTAGATTTATGGTAACAGTACCGGCGTTTTTAAAACTTTTAAAAAGTTCTATAGAATCAGAAATAAATAAAAAATCTCCAATAATTCAATTCTTATTTAAATTAAATTACGCAATCGCAAAATTCTTACCAATAAACTTAAAAAAATGTTTATTTAAACAAATTCATAAAAAATTCGGCGGAGAATTTTTCGGCTGTATATCAGGCGGCGCGGCACTAGATACAAATGTCGGAGAATTTTTTGAAAGGTTGGGAATCAGAGTTTTCCAAGGTTACGGACTATCTGAGACCAGTCCTGTTGTCGCGGTTAACAGAGGAAAATATCAAGATATCAAATCAGTAGGTCCCGCCCTTGACTCATTCGAAGCTAAAATAGATGAAGCAACAGGCGAATTATTGCTCAAAGGACCGTCCGTTATGAAAGGCTACTACAACCGCGAAGATCTGACCGGCGAAGTAATTTCAGAAGACGGCTGGCTTCACACAGGAGACATTGCCCGAATTGATGCAAAAACAAAACTTATATATATTACAGGTAGAATCAAAAATATGATAGTTTTATCAGGCGGTAAAAAAGTATTCCCTGAAGAAATTGAATCAGTACTGGAAAAAAGTATAAACTTTGCAGAAGTTTGTGTTTCCGGTATGAAAAGAAGTTTTGGAGAAAAAGACGGATGTGAAGAAATCGTTGCTGTAATTGTACCGACAAAAGACTATGCTATGAAATTCTCCGAAATAAATAACCTGGAAACAGCGGTTATAAACGAAGTTAAAGAATTATCAAAACAATTGGCTTCTTATAAACGTCCGATAAAAATCATTGTCAGAACAGAAACTCTGCCAAGAACTTCAACCAATAAACTAAAACGGACAGAAATAAAAAAAATATTATGTGAATGTTCTAAATAAATTGTTTGATATATAATAAATAGTGTAAAGAGAATCGTGTTATAACTCAATAGCACGATTTTCTCTCGGGATGTAGCGCAGCTTGGTAGCGCACCTCGTTCGGGACGAGGGGGTCGCAGGTTCGAATCCTGTCATCCCGACCATTTATTCTTCGCCTACAACTGCGGCATTATTATCCCAATTATTTCTATAAGCCGCGTTTTACCATTTTTAAATTTAATTTAAAGACCTTGGCAAAAAACTATATTTACGGTACTTATATGTTCAGGAGGCATTATGGAAATTAAAAACATACACCCCGCATATAATTATTCATTTCAAGGATACAAAATCTTCAAAGGCTCAGCCAAGGAAATTGATGCCCTAAAGCTTGCTGTTGAAAAACATAAAGATGATTTCATATTTATTAATCGAAAAAAAGGACGAAACAAAGAAACCATAGAACTATTAACCGGCAAACATTTTGACAAGCTTATTGAGCTGATGAGGACTCACTCATATTTTGCAGAAATTCGAAATAATCTTCCCAAATATTTAGGTACAAAACCGGAAAAGATTTCAGCCGCAGAATACATAAAAAATTTAAATAAAAAAAGATAGCCTAACCGATAGATTTAAAATATTTTATATCTACTTGAAATTACATTGTTATCGTTATATAAAAATAGATAGCAGGAATAAAAGGATTTTTTAAAGTGAACGAATATATTGAAAAAGTTCTAAAAAGCACTGAACAGCTTAATATGAACGAACCGGAATTTCTACAAGCAGTAAGAGAAGTTCTCTCAACTATTGAACCGGTTGTTGAAACACACCGCGAATACGAAAAAATAGCATTATTGGAAAGAATGATTGAACCTGAACGTACAATATCATTCAGAGTACCTTGGGTAAATGATAACGGTCAAGTAATTGTAAACCGCGGTTACCGTGTACAATTTAGCTCTCTTATTGGGCCATATAAGGGCGGATTAAGATTTCACCCGAGTGTAAACCAAAGTATTATGAAATTTTTAGGATTTGAACAAATCTTTAAAAACGCACTTACAGGATTACCTATAGGCGGAGCCAAAGGCGGCAGTGACTTTGATCCAAAAGGCAAATCCGATAACGAAATTATGCTGTTTTGCCAAAGTTTTATGACAGAATTATATCGTCATATCGGTCATAATGTTGACGTTCCCGCAGGCGATATCGGTGTTGGCGGAAGAGAAATAGGCTACCTATTTGGTCAATATAGAAGAATTAGAAATTCTTACGAAGGCGGAGTTTTAACAGGTAAAGACATCAGCTACGGCGGGTCTTTAGCCAGAACAGAAGCCACCGGATACGGACTTATTTATTTTATGAGGGAAATGCTTAAAGCTAACAATAACAGCCTGAAAGATAAAACTGTAACTATTTCCGGCTCCGGAAACGTTGCTATTTATGCTTGTGAAAAAGCTGTGGATCACGGCGCTAAAGTTGTTGCAATGAGTGACTCTAACGGTTGTATTTATGATAAAAACGGTATTGATTTAGATTTAATCAAGCAAATCAAAGAAGTCCGCCGCGGAAGAATTAAAGAATATTTAGAGGTTCACCCGCAAGCTGAATATATTGAAAAAACAGGAGAAAATTCACCTGTTTGGACAATCAAAACTGATATTGCACTGCCTTGCGCAACCCAAAACGAATTAACACTGCATTCTGCAAAAATCCTTGTTCAAAACGGAGTTCTGGCTGTCGGAGAAGGCGCGAATATGCCACTAACCCAAGAAGCTACGGATTTCTTCCTTGAAAAAGGTGTTCTTGTTGCCCCTGCAAAAGCGGCAAATGCAGGCGGAGTTGCGACTTCGGCTATTGAAATGTCACAGAACAGTATGAGATTTTATTATACATTTGAAGAAGTTGAATCAAAACTTGAACAAATTATGATAAATATTTTTAACTCCTGTAATACCGCAGCTGAAAAATACGGACACAGCGGCAACTACGTAGCAGGCGCTAATATAGCAGCATTTGAACGACTTGCAAAAGCTATGTCTATGCAAGGTACTGTCTAAATTCGTAACAAAAATAAGTTTTACGTAAGTTAACTGCCTGATAGAAAAAATAAGATAATAAAAAAGAGAGCTTTGAAACTCTCTTTTTTAGCTTATTTTTTCATTGATAACGATCTAAGAATTGTTTTTTTACGATTATCAGGTTTAATCTGTATCGTATATATATACTGATCATTATCACCTGTCAAAATAGTTTTTATTTTTGAATTATTATTTGATTTTACAATTTGTTTTGAAGCTTTAACAGGTTTAGAAACCTTTATTTCTTTAGCCGGAGCTTTTACGGTTTCTTTAGAAACATCTTTACCCAGAGTCCATCTCATACCACCTGATAGAACAACCCCGTTTCTTCCGCCGTTTCTCAGCATTGTCTGGAAGAATGCGGTAAATCTGTCACCCCAGGATTTTTGAACACCGACACCGTATTGAACATAAGGTTTTACTGATAATTGAGGTAATCTAATATCATTTGCCATTACGTCAGTACTGCCCATGATATTCCATACCATATCAACGCCGGCATATGGCTGCCAACCGTTCTTTAGATTTCCGATAACTTTTATTCCCGGAACTATTTGGATTGCGTTCAATGGATCAGAATTAACTCTAACACCTGCGGCATTTGTATAATCAAAAGTATTTACAAATGTATAACCCATGAATAAAGATGGCTGAACAATCATTCTGCCTTCTTTAAGCTCCCAATTGTAACCGGTTTTACTTGCTACACCTGCAGTTATCATTGAGAAATGATCTCTGCCGTAATTTGTATAAGCTTCCCCGGCACTTGCTCCTGTAGAAACAGTTAAACCGGTGAAGAAGTTACCTTTATATAACGTTCCGGTTACCCCTAAAGTACCGCCTTGCTGATTCATACTTATTCCGTTATATGATTGGTGTGAACCGTTATAGCCAACAAATGCGGAGATTATCCCTTTATAACCATTGCCCAAATCATATAAATCAGAATCACCACCATACAATGTACCATATGTAACATTTGATACATCAACTCCGCCTCTTAATTGAACTTTTTCAAATGAAGTATAAGGTTTTACCCACATTGCGTTTGATGTCAACGGTAGTTCGGATCTTCTGAATTGCGCATTATCATTTACTGCATAAGTATTTGGATATTCTGCAGATAATCTCATGCTATGAGCGTATTTTGTATATCTATCCATGTGATAGAACCCTGAATGAAGGGTTTCTAATTGGGTCAAGAAGCCTCCAACCTGAGTAGCAACAGAACTTGCCATAACTGCAGGGTTAACAGATTCAATCTCCGGAGTAGTGCCGCCCTGTCTTGTAAATCCAAGATTTCCGCCTAAATAAGTAACATCATATTTCTGGATAGGTCCCATTACGGCTTTAGCATCATTTGACAGAATTATGTTGCTGCCGTTTGCCAGCGCACCGTATGCGATTTGAACACTTGTATCATTTAGAAGCGAATCACTTACAACATTCAAACTGTTTTGACCCAAGACTAAATGGCCGCCGCCTGATACTGTATCTGCACCAATCTTATCAGCCAAAGAGTTTTTCAAATCAACATCAATATTTAACGCGGTATTACCATTTAATGTTAAATTATTAAAGTGTAAATTTTCAAGACTTGCAGGACTTGGATTAGTTGTATAAGTTCCGTCCGGTCTTTGTACTACTGATGTATTTTGAAGATTAATTGAAGTTCCGTCAGCAAAAATACCTTTTGAAAGATTTCCTATTGAAGAACCTGCAGCCATACCAAAGGTGCCGTTTGTAATATCCAGAGTTCCACTAAATCCGGAATTATTACCGGTCATTACAAGAGCTCCGTCACCGCCTTTTGATAGTATTCCGTTTCCGTTTATTTTTGAAATACTAACTCCATTATTTGTATTTACAACTAAGCGGCCATTTTGATTGATATTTGTTGTACCGTTTATATATTTATTATTGTCGGTATCAACAGAAACACTCCCTGAATTAATATTCAAATTACCGCTAAATCCTGAATTATCACCGGTCATTTGAACATTTTTAGCCCCATCTTTATTGATTGTACCGGCACCGCCAAATGCACCTGTTGTAATATTATTCAGATTTGTATTAAGAGTTAATGAACTATTTTTATTGATATTTGTATTCCCGGAAATATAACTGTCTGCAGTTGAATTTTGTTTGAAGTTCACATTACCTGCTGCAATATTTAGGTTGCCTGAGAAGTTGTCATTTTTACCGGAAAGATTTAATGTGCCGTTTCCTGATTTGTTAAACGAACCATTACCCGCAATACCGCTGGAAATATTTGTATTATTATTTGATATATAATTTACTGCAGCATTAGCGCCTTCAATATAAATATCATTTGCACCATTACTATCTTTGTTATTTGCAAAGTTAGTATCAATAATTGTCATATTATCTGAAGTATAAACGGCTCCGCCTTTGCCTCCTGAAACGTTATTACTCATAGCTCCGCCATTAACTATAAATGAATTTGAATTGGTATTGTTAACGGCACCGCCGTTACCGGTTGAAGAACTTGAAGTAACACTAACATTGTTTAAGTTAACATTAGCATTGCTATTATTCGCAATCAATGCCGAACCGTTAGAACCTTTGGCATCTGTTATTGTAAGATTATTAACTGTAAGGTCTGTTTTTTGAGTAACTTCAAATAATGATTTTGAATCCTCGCCGGAAATTACTGTAGAACCGTTATCCACACCATTTACAGTAAAGATGCCGTTTTGTGTTGTTCCAAGACTTTCAGCTATTTTATAAGGGTTGCCGTCATTACTTGTAAATTGGAAACCACGTGTACCGACTATATCATTCATTGCTTTTAATGATTTATTTGTTGCGGCTTTAATCGCTGTTAGAGTAAGGTTTTGTCCTTTTGTTTGAACGTCGTATTCATAAACATCCGTTGACCAGGCACCAAGTGATTTGTCCTCATCAAATGTTAAACCACCGCCCAAAACTTTGATTATATATGGATTAGGCTGGTTTAAACCGTTATCTGTTTTATCAAGAACTTTGATATCTGTTAACACGATTTGTAAAGTTCCGCTGCCTGAATTTGCAATCAATTGATCTGATTTAGCATTCGGAAGTGTTAAATCAACATCCATTTTCAAATGTGCATTATCGGTTGTAAGATTCCCGAAAGTTTTTGTTTCGGTTAAGCCGTTAGCTAAATCAATTATCGAATTTTGAATTGTATAATTACCGTTTGAATAGGTATCTTGAGAAAGTTTAATAGTAGAATTATCAAATACCACATTGTTACCTGTAATATTTAAAATATCACCGGCAATAGTATATATTCCGTTATTAAACTGAGCAATTGCATTTTGACCTGCCTGACCAAATGCAACTTTTGGAGTTCCGCTTCCGCCAATTGCAAGTGAGGCGCCATCAGCTGCTGTATAATTGAATTTACCACTATTGATCTTTGTATTGAAATCTAAAGCGCCAGTATTGGCACCAATTGTTTCTAATAAACCATCATTAACCACAGCAGTACCATTAAATCCGGCATTATCTGCTGCATTAAAGGTAAGCTTAGCTGCTCCGTTCTTATTTAAAGTTCCGCTGCCTGAAACATTTTCCAATATATCATCTATTGTTGTTGTATAGTTCAGCGAACCGTCAGTTGAAATTACAGTATTACCTTTAATATAAGAAGTATCCTGTGTTTTTTCAAACAAAACTGCACCCTGATGAATATTCAAATTTCCGGTGAAGTTTTCATTCTTAGCATATAGTGCCAAATTACCGTTATTTAATTTATTAATATTTCCGCTGCCTGAAACATTTTGTATTGATATCAAATCAGTATCAACATTGGAAAGCTTTAAATCACCATTGATATTATATTCTTTAGCATTAATAAATTTATTATCGGCACTGCTTGTGTATGCCAAAATCCCTTTTGTGATATTAACAATACCTTCGAAAGCTGAATTATCACCGGTAAGATTAAGTGTACCTGCACCAAGCTTATCAAGTGTACCTTTTCCGATAAAGTTATTTAAATTATCAGAGCCGGAATTTACGGTATATTCTAACGTACCATCTTCTCGAATTTCTGTTCTTCCGTTTACATAAGAACCATTGCCAGAAGTATAAGCAAGAACTCCGCTTTCAATAATTGTATAGCCGTCAAAATTACTATTGTCATTTATTAATTGGATTCTGCCATCATTATTGTCTACAATGAAATTACCATAACCTGAGATATTACCTATTGTTTGATTAGTTACAGCAATACCTTGAGTATCGTTTTTCGGAACACTTACTTTCAAAGTTCCGTTAGGGTTTATAACAGTATTTCCGCCAAAATATTTATCAGTAGCATCTTTAACTGCATAAGTTATCGTACCCTCATCAATAGTTGTTGTACCGCTAAACCCTGAATTATCACCATTTAATGTAATGTTTCCAAGTCCGTTTTTAATTATTGAACCATCACCAGAATTTTTGCTTGAAATATTACCAAGTGTCTGACCTTCAACATCTGAAATATTTAATGTTAAATCAGCATCCTGACTAATTACGGTAGAACCACCAAAATATCTGTCAGAGTCATTTTCAGCATTATAAACCAAAGAGCCTTCAGTAATTTGAGTTTGACCACCAAATCTTGAGTTTTCACCAAACAGGTTCACAGTACCTTTACCTGATTTTACAAAGGTTCCGCTTGTTCTGATTCCGTCTTTCATAAATCCGCTTATTTCATAGACACTATCACTCAAGCCGTCTGAAACATCCATTGACAGAATAGCATTTTCTGCAATTGTAAGATATCCGGAAATAAATGAGTCATTAACTGTAGACTTTTTGTAATTAACATTTCCGTTAATTATATCAAATTGACCTTCAAAACCGCTGTTGTTGCCGGATATATTTAAATCCCCGGCACCGTCCTTAACAACAGATGCCCCTTTTATACCGGTAATACCACTACCGATAGAACTAATATTGCCCTCTGTTGAAATTAAGGTAAGCTTAGAATTATCAATATAAATATCATTTGCTCCGCTGCTATCTTTGTTATTTGCAAAAACCCCGTTGGTTATTGTCATATCAGCAGATGTATATATAGCCCCGCCAAATCCTGTTGAGGTATTATTCTCAGCTTGAATATTAGATAATACGGTTTCGCCATTTGACGTGTTATAAAACGCACCGCCATCTCCTGAAGATTTGTTTCCGCTCAATACAGAATTATTTAAAATAAAGGTTTTACTGTTTATATTTGCAATAGCTCCGCCATTACCAGCTTCAACTTCATTATTTTTAAAATCAACATTATTTAATTTTACTGTAGCTTCAGAATTACTTGCATAAATTGCGGAGCCATTTTTTATGGTATCTGTCAAATATCTTTTTGCATTTTCGACAGAAACATCAGACATTTCAAAGCTTGTATTATTTACAAGTTCAAACATAGATCCCTGAGTATCACCATTAAGAGTAAAAGCACTTACTTTTATTGTCGCATTGCCTTCTGTATCCAGTATTATATTTTCACCTTCAACAAGTGCTGTTCTGCTGCTTTCATCTGCTTCGTAATAATACCAAACATCGCCTTCTTTTCTCAATCTTGTATCAGAATCAATTTCATCTTTTGAGATATACAAATCAGTTAAGGTACCGTCCAGGATACTCTTTTCACCTTCAAAAACATTTCCGACAACTGTAAAATTACCGTCTGCTGTGGTATCAAGATCTCTAAATATATTATATCTGTTAGTTTCAGCATTATCATCTACAACAATAAAACTAAACCCTCTGTTACCATCATACCAGTTCAAATCTCTTAATGTATCTGTACTTGAAGGTCCGTTAGGCAATACCTCGATACTATCAGCTTCTCTGTTGGTTTGAGCAGATTTTATACCATATTTATAAACGTTTGTTGCCCAGCTTAGAATTTGGATATCATTTCTGACTGCAACTTGTAAATCATTGCCTCCATCAAATACCAAAATAGGCCCTTTTGTCTGAACCCCGGCATCATTAGTTTTAAATTTACCATTATCATCAGTAATATATAATTTTGTGATATTAGCAATTCCTGAACCTTGGTTTGCAAAAATAGTGTCAGCATAAGGGTCATTTGCATCATCAAGATATAGATTTACATCAAGAGTGATTTTAGAATCATTACTCATGTTAAGAGTATCAAAATGATAGACATCTCCTGCTGTGATACCATCTGACAAATCTAAAACAGAATTATCTAAAGTATAAACGTTATCCCCGAAATCATACTGATTATTTACACTATCATACAAACCTGTGCCTGCTTTAACATTTGAATTACTAAATATTATATTATCATCAAGATTGCCTGTTGTTTTTTCAAACGTTGTATTTACAATATAATCAGCACGATTAAACACCAAATTGTTAGTACTTGCATCGGAATTCACCCAGCCGCTATTTAGGGTAATTTTACTATTACCGGCACCATTTCCGCTAATTTGAACTTTTCCGCCATTTGTAAGATTTATCTTACTAAAGTCAGAATTCAAATCAACTTCAGTTTCATTTGTTGTATAATCAAATTCTGCTTCTGTGCCTTCAACATTTATATTAGCTGTTTTGTCAAAGAAGCTGTTATTATTTGTTTTGATAAATTCAACAATACCTTTTTCAATATTGAAGGTTCCATTAAACTCACGATTATTAATCCCTGAAAGGGTCAATTTACCGTTATTAACAGTTTTATTGAACACTCCGGAACCTTTAATATCCGAAGAAATAGTAATATCGTTGTCATTATAGATATTAAATATTCCGCTATTATTTATAACACCTCCGGTAATATTTCTGTCATAATCAGAGAAAGCAGCACCGCCAGCTATATTTAAAGTATTTTCACTGAACTCGATATAATCAGCCATATCAGGATCAGAAATTTTTATTGCAGTTTCAAGTCCGTTTACATTAATTACCTGCTCAGAAACAGAACCTAATAAATTCAAAGTTGTGTCAGTATTTATTGTCCCTTTACTAGATGCAGATGATGCAATCGGATCATAAATCGATACCTTGTAACCATTATCAAAGATATTCAGAGTTCCATTGTTTGTTATAAATATTTCATAACCGTTATTGATTTCATAATCTTTAGTTGAGTTAAGATCAATTAAACCGCCGGTTGCATTATAGATATAGGAATCCCCTAAGTTATCTTTAAATACCACATCTGATAATTCAAGTTTTCCAAGGTTATAAATAGCTGCGCCATCCACAGCCACATTATTTGAAAACGTTGAGTTAACGATTTTTGCAGTAGTACCTGCACCATTATAAACGACACCGCCTTTTCCTTCAGACATATTATTATCAAACGTAGTATTTTCAATATTTACAAAAGTATCAGCAGCATCTGCATAGATAACAGCACCAGAAGCTGCGGTATATGCATCTTTAATTGTAATATCTTTGATATTTAATACAGTATTCGGATTAGTCAATTCAAACATTGATAAGCCGCTAGAATCTGCATCAGCTTTTGCAATTATTGTATCAGCACGGTTATTAGTTCTGCCTAAAATATTTAGAGTTCCGGTCAAAGTTGATTCTAAATTTTGACCGATATAATATTCGTTGCTGCCTGCAAGCTTGAATGTTCTTTCTTCTGTGACAAGGTGATTTAATGTATATAAAGTATTACCAACATAACCTGCAGCCGTAAATGTTAAATCTGTTCCGCCGGCTTGAGCATCTACAATATATTTATAAATATTAGAACTTATTTCTTCGTTATAATCATTAATAAATGTTAGATTATCAAGTACAGTATAAGTTCCGCTTAAAAAACCTTTATCTTCATTTATATTGATTGCATTAATATTATTCAGTACAACCTGGCCGTTTTTATCTACATTAGAGGTAAGCATATCTATACTGCCTGCACCGTTAAAACTAAAATCAATATCTAAATTATTAGTCCCGGTTGTAGACAATTGATTAAACACTACAGATGAAATACTGCCATCTGCAAGATTTAAATTTGAATTATTTACAGAATAATTACCCGCGTAATTTGTTCCATTAATATTAATTTTTGCAGAATCAAATCCGATATTGTTACCGGCAGCACCATTCACATCTGAAATTAAATCGTATGTACCGTTTACAAAATTTATACCTGCATTTCCTGCTGTATTTGCAAATTTAATAGATGAAGAAGAATCAATAATATAGTTATCACCTAATCCTGCTGTATAAATCAAGTTTGCATCATTATTAACAACTGCTCCGAAGTTAAATTTACCGGTATTCAATTGATCCGCAGCTTTAACGTTTAACGTTCCGCCGTTAACATTCATTATCCCGGTAAAATATTCATCTGCAGAATTTGTATTTTGGATATTAACAGTACCTGATAATTCTTTAACAAAAATTCCGCTGCCAACAAGATTTGTTATAACTTCTTCTGATGCATTGGCTGTAGAATACTCAAGGGTGCCGTTTTCAGCTATATTTACAACACCTTGCATAAACGAATTATCAGCAGATTTTGTATAACTTAAAATTCCGTCTTCAATATTTGTACGTCCAGTGAAATTAGAGTTATTACCTGATAAAACAATATCTCCCTCAGTTGAGAATATACCGTTACCAATCAAACCGTCGTTATAAACACCGCCTGAATCTCCGCCTTTAAACAGGTTAAAATCAGCTCCGGAATTATTTGTTACTTTAAACTCTGTCCCACTCTGAATATCAATCCCGCCGGAAATCATATTGTTAACTGCAGAATTTTCGGCAATATAATTCAACACACCTTCTTTTATAATTGTACCGACTTTTATATTGTCATTATTAACACCTGCCTGAACAATATTATCAGTGTTTAAACCTGAATTATCACCTTTGAGAATTAAAGTACCATTACCGAGTTTTTCAACAACTCCGGCACCTGATATAAGATTACCGTTATTATTTACAGTAAATGAATTTCCTTCTGATATGTCAAAATCAAGAGCTGCACCGCCGGATATTTCTGTCTTAGAATTTTCACCAAAGAAAGTATCCCCTGCTGAATTTATATCAACAGTTAATGTACCCTCTTTAACATTAGCAGAACCGCTGAATTGCGAATTCTTTCCGGTCATTATTAAATTACCGGCGCCGGTTTTATTAAATGTTGCACCGGTATCAGTTGATGCTAAAGATTTGATATTATCAACATCAGAGTTTTCAAAATTCAAAACCCCATTAGAAGATATTTGCGTAATTCCGCCAATATAGCTTCCGCCATTTGATTGTGTATAATTAACAGCACCATCATTTATTTGCAATAATCCTTCAAAATCTTTATTAATCCCACTCAAATTCAAAGCAGCGTCACCGGCTTTAGCAAAAATACCTTTTCCTGCAAGACCGCTTGAAATAATGTTGCCGGCATCACCTGTTGTATAATTAATTATTCCTGATTCAGTAATATAAATATCATTTGAGATGGTATTATTTTTGTTATTTTCAAAGTTTGAATTGATTATATCTACTCCGGAATTTGCATATATTGCACCGCCTAAAGAATCTGAAATATTTCCGCTAAAATCAGAATCTTTAATTATCACAGATTGAACATTTTCAATATCAAAAGCCCCGCCGTTTCCTGCAGAATGATTATTTTTAATATTAACCCCTGAAACAACTATATCTGACGTTCCGTTATCTGCATATAATACAGAACCGCCTTTGATAAGCTGGTTAGTTCTGTCTGCATCCTGAATTGTCAGATTTTGAAGAGTGAAATTAGTGTTATCTTCTGTAATTTCAAAGAATGAACCCTTATCAGAATCACTGCCGTTTCTCTTTCCTGAAATTACACTTGAATTCTTATCCTTACCGGTTACTGTAAAATCTCCGGCAAAAGTTGTTTCAAGGTCTTTATCAATATAATAGGTATTTGAATTAACAACACTGAAACCGCGGACACCGCTATAATTGTTCATTTTTTTCAATGAATTTGAATCAGCTTCTTTTTGTCCTATAAATTTTATAGAATCATATACAGAAGAAGTTTCAATTGATTTATCCGCCTCAATACTGTATTCATAAACATTTGTTGACCAATCCGCAAGGGTTAATGTACCATCTTCAGGAACATCTATACCAACAGAACCTGTACCGTTTTTAATAACTTGAATAGTTTTAGTCTTGTCAGGAGTTGAAAAAATACCGTTATCATCAATTATTGCAAGCCCTGATATTTTAAACTCACCGCTGCCGCTTGCAATATTAAGAGTATCACCCCCGAGAGTTTCACCCAAAGACACATCAAGTGTTAAATTTGACTTATCAACATTCAAATTACTAAACAAATAATCCGATGTATTTATATCGTTATTCATCAGTTTAAATTCAGAATTTTTGAAAGTATATTTTGCTCCTGAAAAATCTGTAACTCCGACAGAAGGTGTAATTGATGAATTATTCAAAATAATATTGTTACCTTCAGAATTATTTAAAATTCCAAGCAGAATATCCGCATTAGAAATCATTGCAGTGGCATTCGAATTTGCATTCACAAAGTTCAAATTAGAATTTGAAGCATCAAGAGTTAAGCCGGAACCACCGCGAGCAACATAATCCAACACAGCATTCTCATAAATATTTGATTTAAAATCAAAATCCTTTGCATTTGCACTCTTGCTAAGAACCTTTAGAGTTCCCTCATAAATTTCAGCCACCCCGCCATTGAAATTATAATCTTCAATAGTTAATGTACTGTCGCCTAATTTTGCCAATGTACCGGCATTTGTTAGGTTATTTATAGAACCCCCAGATTCCGCAATATAATTTAAAGCGGCACCATTAGAAATATTTGTATTACCGTTAACAAAAGAAGTTGTTCCTTTTTTAGTGAAAGTTAAAGAACCTTGTTTTATGTTTAAATCACCTGTAAAAGAGTCATTCGTACCGGATAGGGCAAAATCCCCGGCACCAATTTTATCAAACTGAGCATTATTTGTTTCAGACGAAATATTTCCACCCTTCTGCCCTGCTTGAGAATTTGTATCAACAGTAAGTTTAGTACCGTCAGAAAGATTAATTTTAGCCTGAGGACTGAAAAATCTGGAATATTCATCTTCTGCAGTATAGCTCAATTCTCCATCAGAGACATTAACAGTACCTGTATAGCCGGAATTATCACCGGTAGAATTTAAAATACCGTTACCGGTTTTGTTAATAACTGAAGAATTATCCTCAGAAGACAGATTACGAATATTATCAGAAGAACTGTTTTCGATATTAAGCTCAGTATTACCGGCTAACTTCACACTTCCACCGACAAAACTTCCGCCATTTGATTGTACATAATTTACAATCCCGTCATTTATCAGCATTGAGCCTTCAAAATCTTTATTGACTCCGCTTAAATTCAAAGCTCCCGTACCGCTTTTAGCAAAAACACCTTTTCCTGCCAAACCACTTGAAATAGTGTTGCCGCTGCTTCCCGTTGTAAAATTAATATTGCCGTTTTCAGTTATATAAATATCATTTGCAATATCCTGATTTTTATTATCTTCAAAATTTGAATTAATAATACCGATATATGAATTTGTATAAATAGCACCGCCTAAAGAATCTGAAGAGTTTCCGCTAAAATCAGCATCTTCTATTATTACAGATTGGGCATTTTCAATATCGAAAGCTCCGCCGTTTCCAACAGAATGGCTGTCTCTGATATTAACATTATCAACATTTATAAAGGCATTAGCACTATTTGCATAAATAACAGACCCTCCTCTTGTAGCCTGAACTCTATCTGCATCTTGAATAGTAACATCAGAAAGATTTAAAGTCGTAGATTCAGCATCTGTTAACTCAAAAAACGAACCTTTTTCATCACCAACACCGTTGCGCAGACCTGAAATTATACTTTCATCAGCAGAAATACCTTTTACTGTCAGTGATCCTTTTTCAGTCTTTTCTAAATCTTTATCTATATAATATACAGAAGCTCCATCAACAATTGAAAATCCTCTATCTAAAGCCGCAGTATAATTATTCATTTTCTTTAACGAATTAGCATCAGCCGCCTGTTTTCCAACAAAATCTATAGCATCATAAACAGATGAACCTGCAGTCATACCTGCTTTAATATCATATTCATAAACATTTGTAGACCAGGCAGCGAGTGTTAAATCATCCGGATCTGCAACACTTAAACCTACACTGCCGTTTGTATTTTTAATTACTTGTACAGTCTTTTTATTTGTACCTTCAGGGAACATACCGTTATCCTCAAGAATAGAAAGAGCAGTAAGATTAATCGTACCGTTTCCGTTAACTATATTTAAAATATCACCGGACGGAGTTTCCCCTAAAGAAACATCCAGAGATAATTTTGCATTATTCAATGTCAAATTATCAAAAGTATAAGAATTTTTAACAGCATCCATCAAATTCAAAGTAGTATTATCAAGTACTATATTATTTTTGAAATGAGATGTGCTGCCTGGTTTTATTACAGTATTGGCAAAATTTATGGTATCACTCGGGTTGAAAGTTGAAAAATCAGTGTTTAAAATATATGAAGAAGCTTGGTTTCCGCTAAACACTAACGTATTACCGGTTCCGTCAGATTGCATAAATCCGCCGTCTATAGAAGTTTCACCTGCACCGGCATTATAGTTAAATGTCCCGCCATTTTGTAAAGCTAAATTTGAAAAACTGCCACTGCCAAGTGATTTAGCCCCATCTTTAGCATGATAAACAAGTTCACTGTTGTTAATATCTACTGAAGTATCAGAAGAAAAGAAAATATCTGTAGAATCTTCATTAAATGTGAGAGTTCCCTGATTAATCTGTACATTTCCGCTAAAACCTGAATTATCTCCAACCAGATTAAGATTTCCATCACCTGTTTTAATAAACTGCGCAGAAGTTGAATTTGATTTAACATTACCGGCAGATTGAGAATCCCCTGCTGCTGATGAAATATCAAACATTATTTGAGAATTATTATTTAAAATAATAGTGGAATTTGTTAAAAATTTATCATTAATATCATCCGCACTATATTTTATAGCACCTGAATTTGCAATAATTTCACCGGTCAAAGAAGAATAATCACCATTAAGATTCATTGTATTTGTACCGGATTTGATAATTCTTGCAGAATAGCCTTTAGTATTGATACTTGTCGGAGTAAAATTAAAATCATTATTTAAATCATATTCAACCCCGCCCAAATCACCGGCTATTTGAACAACACTCTGATTGAGAGAAGGCGCATCACCCTTGTAAGTTAATACCCCGTTAGATCCAACATTAACATTTCCTGAATAACCGGAACTATTGATATCAGCCATAACAAGATTTCCGCCGTCTTTAATATTTATGTTAGCTGAAGTATCTGCAGATGCAATCCCGCTTCCAATTGTTACAGCATTACCTTGCTCAACATTCATTACACTGTTTTGCGCAAAATAAATATCATTAGCTTCAGACCCTTGAGTGTTGCCAGAAAAGCTTGTTCCGCTTATATTTATGGTACCTGCATTATATATCGCTCCACCATAAGCATTTCCTGCAGCAGAAACCGTTTTATTGCCAGTCAGATCCGAATCTTTAATATTCAATGTCCCAGTATTATAAATCGCTCCACCTAAGGCATTACCGGAAGTCCCCAAGCCCCGATTAACATTTGCAGTATTGGATGCAATTGAACTGCCTACAATAGTTAGAGTACCATTTAAATTAGCTATTGCTCCACCATGGCTGTTTCCAGTAGCAAAAATAAGTGGCGAAATAGTAGATTCAGAATTTTTTATATTCACGTTATTTAAAACAGCAGTTGAGTCAGTAAGGAATAAAACACTACCGGCAGTAGTGTCTGTCGCAAATATTTTAATTTCAGAAGCCTGAAAATTATCAAAAGTCAGATTGCTAATACTAAAATTTGCCCTATTAGAAAATTGGTATCCCTGATGATCTCCTCCATTAATCAAATGCTTATTCAAATGATTATCACCTGACATTTCAACACCAATTGCATTTGAAATAGCAGGCAGGTTACTACTCATTTCAATATCGCTAACTATATTCAATACTGCACCGTCTGTGTAGTTCGAGCTATTTTGCAGACCGGCGGAATCACTAATATCAATAGCTTTTGCACTGTTTGCAAATGATATACTCCCTGCTACAACTGCACACGTTAAAGCTAATCTTAATATATTTTTATTTACACAAATCTCTCTTTTCATCTTCATCCTTCATTTTCCTAATTACAGCTTCTGAAAACTCAACCGCTATAACCCCATATTATTACATATATAATAACTCAAAATGAGTCCATTTGGCAACAAAAAATTATATACAAACCTAATACCCAAAAACCCAAATATAAGTTTACTTAACCACCAATTTCAATCGGATAAATTTTTACAAAAAGTAATATTAAGCATAACACACTGAATTATAAACAAAAAGCCGAAAAGAATTCCTTCCCGGCTTTAATAAATGTAACTTTTACACTCAATCTATTGAACCTCTGACACCGTAGCAAAACGAAAATCTTTTACCCAAACATCAAAACCACCTTCCATAAGCATAACCGGATAACCATACTGCGCAATATTCAAACAAGCATTATCCCCTAAATGGCACTGCTGATTGTAACAATACACTATAGTAATCTCATCTTTCGAAAGTTTATCAAGGTTTGCATCGATTTCATCTTTCGGTATGGAAATCGCACCGGGAATATGAGCAATCTCATAATCTGCAGCCGTCCTGACATCAACAACTCTGACTCCACCCTTTTCCATAAAGTTTTTAAGTTCAACCGGACCAAGCGTATATGCAAGCTTTTCAATAAAATAATCCTGAGCCTCTACAGTATTTAAGCGAGTTTGTTTAATTTTTTCATTCATAAAAATTTATCCTTTCTTTTTAACAAAGAAAGGATATTATTAATTTAAGATTTCAACCTCCGCAATTTGGGGTAATCGCATCAGTTATTTTGGGGTAAATGAAAAGAGTTAAGTCTTTCAAATGATTTCACTATGCCATATAAGGTAAGTGAATATATGTTGATTCGGTTTGGGCTGCACGTCTTTTAGGCGTACATAGTATATTATAAGCCTTTGCAATATTATATCCGATAGCTTTGATAGGATTTGATTGAACCATATCAGCTTTTCTGGTTTCGTGTAAATCTTTTTCAAAATTAATTCTTGAGTTAGGTTTTTTATCTAAAGACATAACGCCTACTTTTGAATTTAAGTTGTTTAATTGACTTTCGCCAAAAGATATATATTTTTTATTATAAGTATTAACTCTTACAGGATTTATTGTTAACATCGTGTTACCTCCTTTTGGATTAAGTGTTCGTTTAACACTTCATTTAACACTTTCACTATAAACTATAAAAATAATTTTGTCAACCCCTATTGTAAACATTTATTAAGCAGGCTCAAATCCAGATTTAACAATACCTTGAGGATAAAGTGCTAAAAGTACACTTATTACTATATTTCAGCTGCTATGTCCTTAGTAATTAATTCTTTAGAATTGGTTTCCGAACAAATTTAAAATCCCCCATCCGGACTATATTATTACCAAGGTGGCTAATTGCTATAATTGTACAAATCACGTTTAATAACTAATATAGAAAATCTTTTTCATACTTCCAGCTATTCTTAATTCCAACGAGCCTCCCAGAGGCTCTTTTCTTTGTCCTCGGCCGGACGGGGCATCATGCCACCAATTACCTTGAGTTTTGGATTATTTTGGTCTTTCTCCCTCGCCCTATGGGAGAGGGCTGGGGTGAGGGATCAGACGACCTGAGCCTCTCTTGAGGATGCAAACAATAAAAAACAACATGCTCAAATAAAACATAAAGAAATTATAAAGATTGTAAAATATACACTTGATTTCATGTAATCTTTACAATATAATGTAATTGTGATTTATTTCACAAATTATATAATCAAGCAAATCTATAATATAATAATTAAGATGCTGTGTTATAAAAAGGAGAAAAAATATGACAACAAAAAGCAAAAAGACTGTTGAAAACTTGGAAAAGACTCTAAACAAGTCTACCATTGTTGACAACGCAGAACAATTAGAATTTCTAATTGAAAGAGTTAAAAAAGCTCAAAAACTTTATGCAGATTTTAGCCAAGAACAAGTTGACAGAATCTTTAAAGCGGCTGCTACAGCTGCTGACAAAGCTCGTATTCCTCTTGCAAGAATGGCTGTTGAAGAAACAGGCATGGGTGTTTTAGAAGATAAAATCATCAAAAACCACTTTGCATCAGAATACATTTACAACAAACACAAAGATGCTAAAACTTGCGGCATTATCAATGAAGATAAAGCTAACGGTATTAAAACAGTTGCAGAACCTCTTGGTATTTTGGCAGGTATCGTACCTACAACTAACCCAACTTCAACTGCAATTTTCAAATCTTTAATCGCGTTAAAAACAAGAAACGCTATCATCTTCTCACCACACCCTAGAGCAACAAAATGTACTATTGAAGCTGCTAAAATCGTTTTAGAAGCAGCAGTTGCAGCAGGTGCTCCGGAAGATATTATCGGCTGGATCGACATTCCATCAATTGATTTATCAAACCAATTAATGAAACACCCTGACATTGCTTGTATCTTAGCAACAGGCGGTCCTGGTATGGTTAAAGCTGCATACTCTTCAGGCAACCCGGCTTTAGGTGTTGGTCCCGGTAACGCTGCAGCAGTTATTGACGAAACTGCAGATATTAAAATGGCTGTTTCTTCAATCCTTATGTCAAAAACTTTTGATAACGGCATGATTTGTGCTTCAGAACAATCAGTTGTTGTTGTTGACAGCATATATGAAGAAGTTAAAAAAGAATTCGTCTACAGAGGCGCTTACTTAATTAATGAAGCTGAAGAAAAGAAAATGATCGATCTTCCGTTCATCGACCCTAAACGTGGTACAGCTCACCCTGACATCGTTGGTCAAAGCGCTCACAGAATTGCAGAATTATCCGGATTTAAAGTTCCTGAAACTGCAAAAATCTTATTAGCAGAAAGACCTTCTGTAGATTGGAACGATCCATTCTCAAGAGAAAAATTATCTCCGGTGTTAACAATGTACAGAGCTAAAGATTTTGAAGAAGCAACTGAAATGACTTATGAATTAGTATCAAAAGGCGGAGCAGGTCACTCTGCAGACCTTTACACAGATACAAGAAGTCAGGAAAGAGTAGACAAGTTTGCGGAAAGAATGCCTGCTTGCCGTGTTTTAATCAACTCACCATCAGCTCAAGGCGGTATCGGTGACTTATTTAACTTCAAACTAGAACCATCATTATCACTTGGCTGCGGTTCTTGGGGTAAAAACGCTGTTTCCGGTAACATCGGTGTTGAAAACTTATTGAACTACAAAACAGTTGCTGAAAGGAGAGAAAACATGTTATGGTTTAAAGTTCCTCAAAAAATCTACTTTAAACGTGGTGCTATTGACTTAGCTTTACGTGAATTACAAGGTAAAAAACGTGCATTTATCGTAACAGACAGATTCTTATTCAATTCAGGTGCTGTTTATAATATTACTAACGTATTAGACGAAATCGGTATTGATTATCAAATCTTCTTTGATGTTAAACCGGATCCGACTCTATCTACAATTAACCAAGCTATGGAAATGATCAGACCTTACGAACCGGATGTAATCATTTCATTAGGCGGCGGTTCTCCAATGGATGCTGCTAAGATTATGTGGTTATTGTATGAACAACCTGATACAAACTTTGAAGATATCGCTATGAGATTCATGGATATCAGAAAAAGAATTTGTTCAATTCCTGAATTGGGTAAAAAAGCTACTATGGTTGCTATCCCTACAACTTCAGGTACAGGTTCAGAAGTTACACCGTTTGCAATTATTACAGATGACGAAACTCACGTAAAATATGCAATCGCTGATTATGCACTAACTCCAAATATGGCAATCGTTGACCCTAACTTCGTTGATGGTATGCCAAAAGGCTTGACTTCAGCATCAGGTATTGACGCTTTAGTTCACGCTATTGAAGCTTATGTATCTTGTATGGCTACAAACTTTACAAATTCAAATGCGTTGGAAGCTACTAAATTAGTTTTCAGATATTTGGAAAGATCATACTCAGAAGGTGCTAACGATCCTATGGCAAGAGAAAAAATGCACTATGCTGCAACTATCGCAGGTATGGCTTTTGCTAACTCATTCTTAGGATTATGCCACTCAATGGCTCACAAATTGGGTGCTATGTTCCACGTACCTCACGGTGTTGCTAACGCATTACTTATCAGACAGGTTATCAAATACAACGCAGTTGATTGCCCTAAAAAACAAGCAATCTTCCCTCAATACAAATTCCCTAATGCAAAAGCTAAATATGGTCAAATTGCAGACGAATTAGGCTTGGGCGGAAAAACTGACGACGAAAAAGTTGAATTGTTGATTGCTGAAATCGATAGATTAATGAAAGCAGTTAATCTTCCAAATTCAATCAAAGACTTCGGCGTATCTGAAGAAGATTTCAACGCTAAGTTAGATGAAATGGTTGAATTGGCATTTGACGACCAATGCACAGGTGCTAACCCTGCATACCCTCTAATGACAGACATCAAACAAATCTATCTTGATGCATTTGAAGGTGTTGTAAGAGATTACTACCCGGCAGCTAAAAAATCAAAATAATCTAATTTTGATATAAAATAAAAACAGACGATAGAAATATCGTCTGTTTTTTGTTTATAAATCCACTCAAAAGAACGCTACCTTATAAAATTAGTACGTTGAACTTCTTCTTTTTCCGGAGCTTGGATACCTGCATCTTTTGCAGCTTGCTGACATTTCAAAAGCCATGCCATATTTTTAGCTAAAATTTGCATAATCTGCATCCCTTCTTTATCTTCTTTTATTTCTTCCGGAGTATTTCCGTGAACCATGTTCCAATATCTGGAAGAAACAACAGGCATTTCATTTATCATAAAATATTTATTTAATTGATCAAGTGTTGCAGTAGTACCTGCTCGCCTTGCACTAACAATTGCAGCACCCGGCTTATGTCTGAACACACCCTGTTTTGAACCGGCATAAAAAGCTCTGTCCAAAAATAATGCGGCAATACCGCTTGCTGATGCGTAATGAACAGGAGAACCTAAAATAATTCCATCGGCTTCTTTTGCTTTTTCAACAAATTCATTGACTTTATCATTAATAACACATCTACCAAGTTTAACACAAGCGCCACAAGCCTTGCACGGCACAATAGGCTCTGTTCCTGCATAAAAAATCTCACTTTCAATACCTTCTTGATTTAAAACTTTTGTGATTTCTTCCAATGCGGCATTAGTACAGCCTTTTTGGCGCGGAGAACCGTTAAATAATAAAACTTTCATTCAAAACTCCTTTCATCTTCTCACCCCTAAAATATCATAAAAAATGACCGGATACAAAACCGGCCATTTTTCTTTTATCTTGTTCTTCCACTTGACGAAGCTGATACAGCCATAACTTTTTTCTTTTTCTTTTTAGATTCGATTATACTATCCATATTAAATCTTGAAAGCTTTCTGTCAGCTTTATCATCTGTTGTAGTTGTATTATTCAAATTAGCATTAACTGCTGCTGAGGCTGACATATTTGTAATATCAACTTCTTCGTTTTCTTCTGTTTCTTGATTTTGAGGCTCAACTTCAGGTTCTGCATTATTTTCCTGAGTATTATCAATATCTTCTTTTTCAGATTCTTTAATCTCTTTGTCTGTATCTTGAACATCTTTATCGGCTTCTTTATGAGCGGAAAGAGCAGATTTTACCGTAGATTCAGATTCATTTGAAGAATCACTTGCTGCAGCATTAACAATTAATCCCGCAGTACCAGTTGCTGTTGCAAAAGCTCCTGAAGACATTTCAAGAATACCTTTTGCAAGTGTCATCTCACCCAGTGCAAGCTGAGCCGCACCAACTGAGAAGGTAAACGGATTACTCATTAAACTGAGCCCTGAAATCATCATGCCGGTACCAATATTTGAATCAATTAAACCAACGGTAGAAGTCCCGATACCTACAGTTATAGTCTTTAATGAAACATCTGACTGATTTGAAATATTATTCTTGAATGATGAAATACCTTTATTTAAATCAGAAGTATTTTTCTTAAATTTACCAAGCTGCTGAATGCTGCTTGCAAGAGTTTTATTTACAACTGTTGTTGTTTGTTCATCAGATGCAATTGTTGTATCTAATTCTGTAGAAAGAGTATCCATTTTTGATTGTGCAGACTCTGCTTCCTCAGGAGTTTGTGCATTTTGCAAGGTGTTTTTGTAATTATCCATCTGTTGAGTTATTGATTGGGTAATAGCCTGCTTATTCTGATGAAGATTTTTTGCAATTGCGGATTCTTTTTCAATATTTTTTACTAAATTTTTACTTTTTTTAGTTTCTGCAATTAGTGAATTATTAAGCCCGTCAATTTCAGCTTTATTATTTTCCAAGTTTTTAGAAGCCTGAATGGTTGTAGCCGCAGCTTTCAATGAATTTACTGTTGTAAACTCTGAGGATACTGAATACCCGCTGTCTTTCTGTTTATCATCTTGTTTATTCGCAGAATTTCCGTTATCAGTACCGTTAGTTGCAGTATTGTCATCGGCAGCATTGCTTTCAGGATTCTGTTGAACTTGTCCGTCCTGAGATTCCGGAGTTGTTACTGGTTCATTTTCTGTTTTATCATCAGTTTCGGTTACAGTTTCAGGTTCAACCGGTTGATTTGCGGTATTCTCTTCTGCACCGGCAACAGAAGCTGTATCTTCGCTTTCAACAGTATTTTCAACTGTCTGCTCTGAATTTACTGCAGAATCAGTATTTGTAATTGTTTCTTGTACTTGATTTTGGTTTTCAGTATCTGTATTACCTGCAGAAGAACTGCTGTCTGTAGTATTTTCAGTAGCATTAACTTCCGTATTATCTCCAACACTTTTAGCAGATTCTTTAAATACCTGATTATTAGCTTTAAACATTCTTGCTGCTGATTTCAAAGAAGTTTTGGCATCAGAATTTACTTCAGATGCAACAGCTGAAGCAACTAAACCCACAGTACCTGTACCGGCAGCAGCAGCTCCGAATTTAAACTCTTTAAGACCTTGATTTTGCAATAATTGACCGGCGATTGTCATAGCAAGCCCGCTGGCATAAGTAAACGGACTGGTCATTAAACCTACGCCTGTTGAGAACATAGAATTTCCGACAGCAGTTGTTAAGAAACTTTTTGCAAATGTACCCATTCCGACAAACAAAGTTTTTTGGGCAACATCTTGAGCATTATTGTTTCTTTGGGTTAATTCACTGCTTTGTGCTGTTAATGTTTTTGAAACCTTTTGGCTTTTTACATTTGATAACAGCCCTTTTGAAAGTGACTTCTTAACCTTATCTTTAAGTTTTTGGTCTTCGCCATTGATTGCCAGAATATTATCAACAATGGTTTGTTTTTCATTTTCTTTATTATCTTTTGGCTGTTCAGCCTGAAGATTATTTTCTCCTTGAACTGCCTTTGTATCTTCTTGCTGCTGTTCAACTTCATTTTGTTTTTCTTCAGAATCAACAACTTCCTGAACTTTTGATTCTGTAGAACCTGTTTGAGCTTTACCTTGCAAATCTTCAAGCTGTACAAGGAATTCTTCTTCACGTTGAAGATTTTCTTCGTGTTTTTGACCTGCTTCCGCTGACTCTTTTGCAAGTTTTACAACATCATTTTGAGTTTTTTTCAATTCTTTTTTAAGAGATTTGTTTGAATTATGAACCCCTGTTTGTTTTGAAGTAAGATCAGTAGTTGATTGTACGGTTGTTGCAGCAGCTTTCATGGCATTATGAGCAGTAAATGAGATATCAACACCATATTGTTTAGTAGCTGATTCTTGCTGTTGTGATTTTTTATCCTGAGTTTCATCAGCGGATTTATCGAACTCTTCGCCCATGGCATTTTTAGTATTTTCTTCTGTTTGAGAAGCCGCAGCAGAATATTCAGATGCAAATTGATTAAGTTCGGCATTCTGACCATCATTAAGCTCAGAGGTAATATTATTAGAAAAAGATTCCAATTCAGTACCTTTTTCAATCGCAAGGTCTGCCATTTTTGCCCCTTGTACACCATAGGTTGTATCGCTTAATAACCCTTCATCGGTTATCCTGATACCGGTAGTAACATGCGGCAGCTGACCTTGGAAATAATTCTTCTCAAAATTACTCAAATCCAAACCGGATTTTACTGTATCTTTAGCTAATTGAATATTAATATTAATATCATTATTAAGTCCGTCAAGAGTAGTTAGAAACTCGTCTAAATCTCTATTATCAGCTTTAATTTCTCTCATCAGGCTGCCATCAGAACCGTTTAATTGTTTTGCTAAATCAGCATATCTTTTCTTTTCAAGTTCTGACAAAGCCCCGCTATTTTTCTTTGTATCAAGTTTTTTCCACTCATTTGTAAGATTTGTAATTTCATTTATTGATTCTTTGTAAGAATCTTGTTTATCATTTTTGATTTCTCTTGCTTTATCTGCGGTAAGTTCATACTGCTCAAGTTTTTGCTCGGTTTCTTTTTGGGCATTTTCAGCTTTTGTAATATTTTGTTTTGCTTTTGCTCTAAGCTTGCTTAAATCATCTTTACCTGTTGCAGAATCTGCAGTTTCAGTATCCCCATTAGAAGACCCGTCAGAAACAATCACATAATCTGTAACATCAGCTTCTTGCTGTGCATGAGCCCATTGCAAAACTTCTTCCGGAATTTTATATCCGTTGTTTTCCATTTCAATGATTTCTTCATAAGAATATCCTGCCCAATCCTTATCCTGGATTTCTAAACCCACAATATTATTTTTATGAGTTTCTTTAAATCCACCAATCATATCCTGTAAATTCAAACTTTTTGCATAGTCAAGATAAAACTCATCTGAGAAATTTTTACCATTGGCTTGGTTCTTTGCTTTTAATTCTTTAGCTCTTTCGATAATTTTTTCACTATAATTCTTAGCATACTGTTCATCAAGAGTAATACCGGCAGTACTATACATGCCTAATTCTTTTCGAAGTATTCGGAATATATATCTATCTGAAGCCATGTTTCCTTAATCCTTTTGATTATACTCTTTTATTGTCGGATTTTTTGGTTAAAACTTTAGTTATTCCGGGGATTATTTAATGCATATTTACAAAATGTTACATTAAATTTTCAAGACCGAATTTTACACTACTCGTCATTTTTGACTTTTTGGCGTGTTTGTAATATCCTGTTAATACTTGTGATAATTTATTACAAGTTGGAATTATGGTTATGAAAAAGAAAATTTTTACAACTGCAATATTAATCGGGCTTCTGACGGGACAAACAATGTGTTTTGTACCGGAGGTTTACGCGGCAAAACTCACTCGCAAACAAAAAAAAGAACAAATTTTGCTTGATGCTGCTCTTGCAAGTTTTAATGACAAACAGTTTGACCTTGCAATTGAATATTATACAAAAGCAATAAGCATTAATCCTTACAATGCAGAATCTTATGCCAAACGAGGAAACGCAAGTTTCTTATCCGGTCACTATAAAGCGGCGGTTAAAGATTACACAAAAGCTATTGAACTGGATCCGCGCCGTGAGAATATTTATTACAATCGCGGGATTGCAAAATCAAATCTTAAAGCTTACGGTGAAGTTGTAGAAGATTACACAAAAGAACTCGAAATAAACCCCGAAAATGTAAATGCTTACCTAAACCGCGGCACAACAAGAGTTTTAATGAAGCAATACAAAGAAGCGGTAGATGATTTTACCAAAGTTATTGAACTTGATGAAACAAACGAACTGGCTTACTACAACCGCGGTCTTGCAAAACGCAGCAACGGCGACTATAGCGGTGCTATCAAAGATTACTCTAAAGTTATTGAATTAGATGAAAATAATGTAGATGCATATAACAACCGCGGAGCTGCTAAATTCTACTTAAAAGATTACAGCGGCGCTATCGCAGATTATTCTAAAGTTATTGAATTAGATAAAAATTTTCAAAAAGTATATTACAATCGCGGAATTGCCAAAATGGGTATTCAAAAATATGAAGAATCCATTTTAGATTTTACAAAAGAACTTGAAGTTAACTCAAAAAACGATTTAGCATATTATGAAAGAGCCATTTGCGAATCAAAATTAGATCATTATACTTCAGCTATTGAGGACTTTACAAAAGCAATTGAACTAAACCCTGAAAACTCGGACTATTATGCAGCAAGAGGTGCTTTAATAAGCAAAACCGAAGGGGATTTAAAAAAAGCAGAACAAGACTTAAACAAAGCTATCGAACTTGATGATAAGGATTCTGAAAAATATTTAACAAGAGCGATTATTTTTTGCAAATTAAATTTATATCTTGCAGCTATTGATGACTTGAATACAGTAATAAGAATGAATCCAAATAACACACAAGCTTACGATTTGCGCTCTTATGCAATAAAATCAATGAATGCCGAGCAATCAAAAAAACAATTAAAATAAAATCTCAACTGTTGAAACTATTTATAAAATTAGAATTGGTGCTATAATTAAGCCAAAGGAGAGATTTATTATGGATATAAAAATTGTAGATAATACAAAAGAAGTTTCATGTGACGTATTAATTATCAACAAGTTTGAAGGCGAATTAACGTCAAATTCGCTTGTAAACAGATTTGCGCCGGACAGCTTTACCGGTAAAGCCGGAGAGATTTTTGTTATTCACACTCAAAAAGAGTACCTGTCAACTTATATTATGGCAGTAGGTTTTGGAGAAGAACAAAAACTTGATAACAACGTTATAAGAAGCAGTATTGCAAAAGCCGTAAAAAAATGTATTGAATTAAAAGCAAAAGTTATTGCCTTTGACATTGATGCAAACTACGCATTTGGAGTTCCGACGATTATTGGAACCTCTATTTCAAATTATCATTTTGACAAATATAAAACAAAAAAAGGTCATCGAATATCTGAAATTTATATTTCAAAAGTTTCAAATGACATAGAAATGGCACAACAAGTTTCAGAAGCAATGAAACTTGCCAGAAACCTTGCTAATGAACCTGCTGAATTTGCAACACCTTCTAAACTTGCTGAAATAGCACAAAGTTTTGAAGGAATTGTAACCGAAGTCTATGAGGAAGATAAAATCAGGGAAATGGGTATGGGAGCATACTTAGCAGTTGCAAAAGGAAGTTGTCAGCCGCCTAAATTCATCCACATGAAATACCTCCCTGAAAACCCGAAAAAACGTATTGCGCTTATCGGAAAAGGTTTATGCTTTGACAGCGGCGGACTTGACTTAAAGCCGGCAGCGTCAATGCTTAATATGAAAGATGATATGTCAGGTGCCGCTTGTGTTTTAGGTATTATGAAAGTTATAAACAAAATTCACCCGGAAGTTGAAGTCCACGGGATTATCGCAGCTTGCGAAAATATGCCGTCAGGATCTTCTTATAAACCCGGCGATATCGTAACAGCAAAAAACGGCAAAACAATTGAGGTAGATAATACAGATGCCGAAGGCCGTTTAACTTTGGCTGATGCACTTTGCTATGCTTGTGAACTTGGAGTTGACGAAGTTATTGATATCGCAACTTTAACTGGAGCTTGTATGGTAGCTTTGGGAAATGTCGCATCAGGTATTATGGGCAATGATGAAGAATTTATCAAAGATATTATAAACGTTGGGAAATACGCAGGGGAAAAATTCTGGCAAATGCCGATGTGGCAGGAATACCGCGACAATATGAACAGCGATGTTGCTGATATGAAAAATACAGGAACCAGATATGGCGGAGCTTCAGCTGCCGGTATGTTCTTGAAAGAATTCGTAACGGACAATGTAAAATGGGCACACTTAGATGTTGCAGGCACCGCATTTTTAGATTCTCCAAATAAAGAATTCTGCAAAGGCGCAACAGGAGTCGGAGTAAGAACTCTACTGCATTATATTTTATGCAACGGTTAATATAAATTTTCAAAACAAATTAAAGAGGGCAATTAAAACTTGTCCTCTTTTTTCATATATTTAGAGGGCGGCAAGTTATAATTTTAAGCCTATAATCATTTTATGAGCAACATTTTCAAAAATATAAAATATTTCTTTTTAGCACTAAAAGAAAAAGATCTGCAAAAAAAATTGCAAAAAACCACAAAAAAATCTTATACAAATAAAACCTCAAAACAAGTTTTTGGCACAGGTGCAGATTTAACTTTAAACAGTGAAACCCTAAAAATTATTGACCAGGTCAAAGAAAATGTCGCTGCAATAGTAAAAAAAACAAACTGCGAACCTGATGAGCTTTTAAAATATATAAAATCAGCAAAAACCCCTGTATATAAACTAAATAACGCAGACAAACTTCTAAATTTTATAAAAGAAGAAGAAGGAATTATATACGAAAAATCAGGAATTAAAGCACTGTATTTATCGATAATAACAGGCAGCGGCATAAGCTTTAAAACTCCGCCAATGTTTATTTTGCGAGATGGAGAAATTGATAAATTTTATATGCTGCATAATTTCTACCGCTGGTATTCACTCAAATCCGATCTACCGGGATTTGAATATTCAACCCAGAAACTTTTCAAAAGATTTTTACAGGATGACTCTGATAGTTTTGTAAAATCATTATCGATGGAATCAATAATATCGCTAAAAGAAGCAATAGCCCGCGATCAAGAAGCTACAGCATTCGTGCTTGAATACACTAAAACCGTCGAAGGTTCCCAAAAAGTGCTTGATAAAATTAAAAACGAAGGCGGAGCAAATATTTAATATCGGGATATTTTATATAAAAGAAGGCGGCGGCAAAATTTTTTGCCGCCACCTTTTTATAAATACTTATTTATTCAATTAGCTGAAATATCTTTTCAAAAGACCGTCAAAACCTTTACCGTGACGAGCTTCATCTTTAGCCATCTCATGAACTGTATCGTGAATTGCATCATAGCCTAATTCTTTTGCTCTTTTAGCAATAGCAAGTTTACCTTCACAAGCACCATGTTCAGCATCTGCTCTTAATTCAAGGTTTTTCTTTGTTGAATTAGTAACAACTTCACCTAACAATTCTGCAAATTTTGCAGCGTGTTCAGCTTCTTCAAAAGCGTATCTTTTGTAAGCCTCAGCAACTTCAGGATAGCCTTCTCTTTCTGCAACTCTTGACATAGCAAGATACATACCGACTTCTGTGCATTCGCCGTTGAAATGAGCTCTCAAGCCTTCCATAACTTCTTTATCTTCTACAACACCGTCGCCTACATTATGTTCACATGCATAAACTTTTTCTCCGCCGCCAACTTCTTTAAAAGTAGTCGCGCCGCACAATGGACATCTTTCCGGAGCTTTATCTGCTTCTGTAGACCAACCGCATACTGTACATACGAATTTCATAATTCCCGCCTTTCTTTTAGTTTTTAATTTTCATATCTAATTTTACATGACCAATTATAACAAATTAATTTTTATTTGTAAAGTGGTAATTATTTTCATTTTTTCCAAAATCATATATTATAAGTGCTTTTCAATATTAGAAACAATTGTAGTTTTTGGCATAAGTCCTGCCATACGCTCAACAGCTTCACCATTATTAAATACTAATAAACTAGGCAAACCGCTGATTGAATATTTTTTTGCAGTTTCTAAACTTTCTTCTACATTCACTTTAACAAATTTTACTTTACCATCGTAACCTTGAGCGATTTCATCAATAACCGGGCCTAATTTTCTGCATGGTCCACACCAGGTTGCCCAAAAATCAACCACAACCGGAATTGAAGAATTAATAACTTCAGCTTCAAAATTTGCATCATTAATATCTATAACATTGCTCATAATTTAACTCCTTATATTAAGCTGACACTTCATAATATTATCATAGAAAAAACTTTTGTGCTATTATCTATATGTGCACTACGTAGGACAGGAATATGGTTAGAAAAAAAGTAATTGAGATAGTTTTAGACACTGAAACAACGGGATTAGATTATACAAGGGAAAGATTAGTTGAATTTGCAGCAGTAAGGCTTGAAAACGGTAAAATTAAAGATGAATTTCAAACATTAATTAACCCCGAACAACATATTAGAAAATCAAGTATTGCAATTCACGGAATAACCCCGGAGATGGTAGAAGATGCTCCAACAGAAGCCGAAGCTCTTCCTAAAATTTTAGAATTTATAGGAGATTATCCAATTGTTGCACATAACGCAATTTTTGACTATTCATTCATTAATGAAGCCGCGAAAAGAGTTACCGGCAATGAAATTTTGAATGAAAGAATTGATACCCAGCAAATGTTCAAAGAAATATATCCTGATCTTGAAGCTCACGGATTAAATGCCCTAACCCAAAAATTCAAAGTAGAATTAAAAGATCACCACCGCGCAATGGGTGATACCATGGGCTTGGCATTAGCTTACCCAAAACTAAAAAAACTGTATGTCCAAAAATATGATTGGGAAAGCAAACAGCTTGAAAATGTTGAATACCTTTTTGAAAGATTTTTGAGATTACAGCAGACAGTAACAACCCTGCAATCTGAAATGCAGGATTTGAAATCAGTATTCAAACTCTATTTTGAGCAAGGCGGTGAGCCTATAACATCTCAAGAAGGTGATGTTTTAGTGTACAATTCAAAACAGACTTTTGGATATGATTTCAATGCTATAAAACCTGTTTTGGAAGAAATCGGAGCATTGGAAAAAGCTGTAAAATTAAACACAGGATTCATAGACAGACTTGTTAACGGCAGAAGCTTATGCGATGAGAAAAAAGACATCATCAAAGAAGCCAGACAAGAATTAACAGAAACAAGAAATATTCAAGTAATTAAGAACAAGTAGGAGAAAACAATTATGTTGAAAAAACTAGGGGCATTTTATAAAGAGCCTCCTATTGCAGAACCTATACAGGATTCGGGAAAAGTCGATTCCATGTATAAACACTGGCGTTTAAGAATATTTTACGCCTGCTTTATCGGTTATACGATATTTTATTTATGTAAGAAAAATATTGCAGTTGCTCTACCGGGTATTATGTCAGAATTTCATTATTCTGCTACAGAACTCGGGTTATTAGGCAGTTCGCTTTATCTTACTTACGGCATCGGAAAATTTGTTAACGGAGTACTCGCTGACGGATCAGATGTAAGAAAATTCTTGCCATCAGCTTTATTAATGACAGCGGTTGCAAATATTTTATTTGCATTATCACCTATGTTTGTCGGAGTTTTCGGACTTGGCGACAAAACATTTGCAATGGTGCTGTTGTGGGTACTAGCATTCTTATGGGGTGTAAGCGGCTGGTTCCAATCAGCAGGTTTCCCGGCAGTTGCAAAAAGTTTAACTTACTGGTACTCAAACTCTGAACGCGGCACAAAATGGTCATTATGGTCTTGTTCTCACCAGACCGGGACATTTTTAAGCGTTCTTGTTTCAGGCCACCTTGTTGATTATTTATACAAACACGGTGTAGAAGGCGCTTGGAGAGCTGCATTTTTAGTACCGGGTATTCTTGCAATTATGACAGCTCTATGGCTATACGATAGATTACGCGACAGACCGCAATCTTTAGGCTTGCCTGATGTTGAAGAATACAGAAATGAGCCGGTTAAAGTTCAAACAGAAGCTGAAAAATCTGCAGAAGATGATATGTCTTATGTCCAAATTTTCAAAAAATACATTCTATGCAACAGAACAATCTGGATGCTTGCGATTGCTTATATTTTTGTTTACATCATCAGATTTGGAGCAGAAGACTGGATGATTATGTATCTGCAAAACGCTAAAGGAACAAGTTTATCTGATGCAACAAACAAACTTGCATCACTTCCATTAGTAGGTATTTGCGGCACAATTTGTGCAGGATTAATTTCAGACAAAGTCTTCAAAGGCAAAAGAGCACCGGTTAACCTGCTTTACTTAGTTGGGGTAATCATTTCAATTATTGCTCTAAAATTCAACACAATAAGCGCTTTAGATTACGTAATTATCGGGCTTTTAGGGGCATTCACTTACGGTCCTCAAATGATGATTGGCGGACTTTGTGCAGTTGAATCAAGCTCTAAAAAAGTTGCATCAGCAGCAACCGGATTTACAGGAACTTTCGGTTATGTCGGCGCATTTTTATCAGCTACAGGAACAGGATTCCTTGTTGATAAACTTGGACATAATGGACAACAAAACTGGGACGGCGCAATC
>OHQR01000254.1_pt1 | contig 40595 bp, 30 predicted proteins | sample 1578191 | NCBI WGS metagenome assembly OHQR01 (sample SAMEA3879577, study PRJEB24766) | human gut metagenome | biome: human-associated habitat; feature: feces | place: USA | collected 1985/1987 | reverse complement strand
CCGATGATTTCGATACGGTCTTCTTTGGCCGATTCGTGGGCCACGAAACACCATGAGCCTGAGCCGGGCAGCCCGGATTCGAATTTGAAACAGGCACTGATGGTGTCTTCGGCTTCGTAAAGTCCGCCCCGGTTGCTTTTATATCCTTCGGCTTCGAGGATACAGCCGAACATATCCTGGAGCAAATCCAGCTGATGGGGAGCCAGGTCATAGAAATAGCCGCCTCCTGCAATGTCGGGTTGCACGCGCCAGGGCAGGTTTTTACTGTTATAATCCAGGTTACGTGGAGGTTGTGCAAAACGTATCTGTACGTTGATGACATTTCCTATTTCTCCTTCTTCAACCAGTTGGCGTACTTTCTGGAAATACGGTAAATACCGACGGTAGTAAGCCACAAAACAGGGCACTCCGGTTTCCTGCGAAATACGGTTAATGCGGGCACAGTCCTCGTAACTGGCGGCCATCGGTTTTTCGATATAAACCGGTTTCCCGGCTTTCATGGCCATAATGGCAAAAGTTGCGTGTGAAGAGGGAGGGGTAGCGATGTAAATGGCATTTACGTTTTCATCGCCGATAAGCTCTTGGGCATCAGTATACCAGTTCGGTATGTTATGACGGATAGCATACGATTTGACTTTTTCTTCGTCACGGCTCATGACGGCTACTACCTTGGAGCCTTCAATCATATTGAAGGCGGGACCACTTTTTTTCTCGGTGACTTCACCGCAACCGATGAATCCCCACCGTACTTCTTTCAGTTTCATCATCGTTCAGGGATTATTTAGTTGAAATATTTTTTATAGAGTTTCTGATAGCTTTTGGTTTTCAGGTATTGCTCCAACCATACATTCAAGGTATCGCGTAAGTCTGGAGAGTGCTTGCCGATACCCCACGCATAGAATTGCGTAAAGCTGATGCTTTTGCTGATGTCAAGGTTGGGATAATCTTTCACAGAGGCTTTGGCCAGGCTCTCATCGCAGACGGCATAGTCTATCTCGCCTTCAGATACCATGGCTAACAGTTGTTCTGGACCGTATTTGTCGATTTCACGGACATAAATGGTGTCGGCTATCTCGTTGATGAGGTTGTGGATACGGATTAGCGCCGGCGAATGACTGACCAGGTGGAGGGTCTTATGAGCCAGTTCCAGCTGGTTGCCGATGTACAGGCTGTCTTTCCCTTCTTCCTTTTTCCGCTGTACCAATACTTGTTTGCTGAGTAGCAGCGGGTGGGTGAAAAGCAGTGAGTCTTTCAGGCTGCTGGTTACAACGGTACCCGTGGCTATCAGGTCGTAGCGGCCTTCCTGCAATCCTTTTATTCTTTTTTCATAGCTCATTTCGGGGGTGACTTCCAGCTTCAACCCCTTTTCTTGTGCGAATTTCTGGAGGAGTTCCAAATCGAATCCTGTCAGTGTATCTTTCCCTGCATGAAAGCTGAGCCGGTTGTATTCGGTTACCGCACGCAGGGTTCCTGACTCCCGGATTTCGGTGTAATCGCGGGGGGTAAAGGAAGGAGAAACAACTGTAGGTCCTCGATGGGTGTTGACTCCGATCAGAATCGCTACAAGGGCAATACTTCCCAACAAATAATGAAATCTTTTCCGTTTCATGACTTTAATCAAAGAAATTCCAGGAGATTCCGAGCTTCAGGATACGTGGGTTTAACGGATAGTGTGGAGCCAGGAAGTAGCTCTTTTCTCCGGTCCCTTGAATCAGGTTATACATCTGTACAAAGATGCGGGTACGTTTCAGATGCAGGTTGATGTAACCGTTCACAAGCGGATAGCCTCCCAGTTTATAGCGTGTCTCCGGATTCTGTACATAGAATTGTCCGATGGCCGGAGCATAGTCGGGAGCATAGTATTGGGTGAAATAACGTACGTCAGCACCTATCTCGATGTTCAAGACTTTTTTAGCCAGCGCAAACTCCAGATAAAGGTTATGATACAGTACCAGCTCCGGTAGGGGGAGTACGTTATTGTCACTCGATTTCTGGTAAGTCACTTCATTGTCCAGATGCAGGATGCCCAGTTTGAAATCCTGTTTCAGTGTAGCGCTGAATACCTGAATATTATCCGATTGTTGTCTGACTACTACATTGTTCTTATAGGTAGCTGGTGTTGTCTCCGTCGCTTCTGTAGCTATTACAGAGGCATTGTCGAGGTATGTGTAGTTCTTGATGTTTTCTACCCCGGCAGATAATTGGGTTTTCCAACGGTCGATGGTCAGTTTTCCTTGTACGCGGGTTCGCATAATCTTGGAAAGGTCGTTGTTGTCCCACCAATAGTGTTTCGAATGGAAATGGCGGAAATAGAATATCGGCTGTTCATTCTTGATATAGGCGTTTGCATCCAGTCGGACGGTATCATTGAACAGGCGGAAGTTGAGGTCGCCTTTTCCTTCTATCGTGAACTGGCCGATGTCTTCACCTACCAAAGCTATTTCTCCCAATACGTTATAGTGCAACATACGTCCTTGTTCCTTGATGAGTTGTCCTCCTACGGAAAGTACGTTTTCCTTGTAGTCAATCGGCATCCGTGCTTCCGGTTGACCGGGAACGGTGTCTGTCAGTGTAAAACGTCTGTGTTCGAACGTAGCAAAAGCGGTCAGACCGGCTTTGGCCCATTTGTTGAATCCCTCTCTCAATGAAATACCTACAGTATTTTTGATGGACAGGTATTGGGTAACATCCGTCGAATCGGTCCCTAAATAATTGTTGAGAAAATAGTCTTGGTTTTGGGCGTCATCATACGAAATGTATTTTCTGCGGTTGTGGTCAATTTTGATGGTATGGATGAAACTGGTTACAGGGACGAAAACTTTCTTGCTGATGGTATCGTTTTCTTCCTGTACGTCTTCATAGAATCCTAAGTTGTATCGTTGGGTCAGGAACGCATGATAACCCGTATTGTGATTCCAGATATCACTCAAGTTGGTCGGCATGTCGTAGGTATTGTATGATTTCTTGCCTTCGTTCATATCCAATGGGTGGGTTACATAACGGTCATCGGACAGACCACCGTTTTCGGCTACTTTCAGGTTGTCGTTAATGAAGTTAAAGTACATGTTATACTTGTCTCCCTGATAATAGGCGAACAGATTGCCGTTGAACAGGGCTGTGGACTGGTTGGCGTACTTTCCACGGCCATACGTATAGTCGATGTCGAAGCCGAAACCTAAGCGTTTGTTCACATTTACGGCGAAATAGGCCTTAAAACGTTCTTCTCCATATCGTCCGTCGCCTTGTTTGTAATACGTCAGGTTGGTAAAAGGAGATTTGGTGTTGGTATATACTACGTCACTGGCACCTTTTACTGTAAAGTCGTACGGGTCGGTGAAGAACTCTTGTGAAGCACTTTTACGCTCGAAGAATACATGCGAAATACGTGGGGCACCCAAGTTACCCAGATAGGTGTAATGTCCTGTCGGTCCTCCGGTATCGTTGGTGTTCTGGAACGCATGTGTAATGGTATCGATTGGGGTCTCAGTGATGTTTCCCAATCGCTCGTCTACTTTCCAAGAATACAATCCGATGGGAATTGTACTTGCATCGTTTACGGCCGTTGTGTCTATCGGATTCCCGTTCCGGTCGTAACGGTTGGAGTCTGCTCCGGAAGCAGAAGTCCCGAATTGGCTTATCGTGTTCTGTCCGAATGTATGGTTGCACAGAACTATCAGTAGAGTCAGTATAAAAATCTTTCGTATCATGGAAGCAAAGATACAACAATAAACGAGACGAAATGCAGATTGGGAAAAGAATGTTGCAGATTAATGGCTTCAGACGGCCGGTAACCCCTTCACATAGAGGGGATGAGTGTAAAATAAATCCCGACAGGAAAGTTTCCTGCCGGGATGAAAAAGTGAGTTGGAAGTCTGTATCAGATTTCTTTGATGATTTCCATACCGATTTTGATGGCTTCTTCGTTCATCGGAATCAGGTGATGATGGCGTTCCGGTAAAGTCTTGCGCAATGCCTTGACAACGCTTTCAATGGAAACGATGGGACGAATCTTCAAAAGACCACCTAATACAATCATGTTGAAGGTCTTGGCCATTTTCCGTTCGTTGGCTTCGTCCATGGCATCGATACAATATATCTTGATGTCTGTCCGGGTAGGCGGATTGATGATACCGTATCCGTCGTATATCAGGACACCTCCTGGCTTGATTTTACTCTCGAATTTAGCCAGTGAAGGTTGGTTCAGGATGATGGCGGTATCGTATTTGCTCAGAATCGGAGAAGAGATGCGTTCGTCACTTACGATGACAGTCACATTGGCTGTACCGCCGCGCTGTTCCGGTCCGTAAGCTGGCATCCAGGTCACTTCTTTTCCTTCCATCAGTCCGGAATACGCCAGAATCTTACCCATAGACAGGACTCCTTGTCCGCCGAATCCGGCTATAATAATTTCTTCTTTCATACGCTATAGGAGTTAGGTTGCTTATTTGATGTCTGTTGTGTCCTTCAAATCGCCCAACGGGTAGAAAGGAAACATGTTTTCTTCCATCCATTTGTTCGCCTTTTCCGGGGTCATTTTCCATCCGGAGCTACAGGTGGAAACGATTTCTACCAGGCTGGAGCCTTTTTGCTGCATGGAACATTCGAAAGCTTTGCGGATGGCTTTCTTGGCCTTGCGGATAGAAGCTACGTTCTGTACAGACTGACGGGTAACGTAGCAGGTGCCCTGCAGGGTAGCGGCGATTTCGGTCATTTTCAGCGGATATCCGTGGATTTCCGGAATACGTCCGTACGGACAGGTCGCGGTTTTCATGCCCAGTAGGGTGGTAGGGGCCATCTGTCCACCGGTCATACCGTAAATGGCATTGTTGATGAAGATGATGGTGATGTTTTCTCCGCGGTTCAAGGCATGGATGGATTCGGCTGTACCGATACAAGCCAAGTCTCCGTCACCTTGGTAAGTGAATACCAACCGGTCCGGCCACAGGCGTTTGATGGCTGATGCCAAGGCAGGAGCACGTCCGTGTGCTGCTTCCTGGCAGTCGATATCCAGGTAGTTGTACATGAATACGGCACATCCTACCGGACTGATACCGATAGCTTTCTCGGTCAGACCCATTTCATCGATGACTTCGGCTATCAGTTTGTGCACCACGCCGTGACTGCATCCCGGGCAATAGTGCATCGAATTATCGTTCATAAGGCGAGGTTTCTGGTATACCAGATTCTCGGGCTTCATGATATCTTCTTTCGTCATAAATTATTTCCTCCTGTTTTAACGTATAAAGAAGCGGAAGACAAATTCCATCATTTTCAGAAAAAGTGAGGCACCACATACATAGAAAAAGAGGGTTTTGTCATCGCCTACCGTAAAATAAAGAATCACGGAAATGAAGGCCCCAATCATGAACAGTACGTTCAGGACGGTTCTTATGCGGTCTATCTGGTCCATGGTTCCGGTTTATTTAATCAGTTTCTCCTTGATGGCTTCGATCACTTCATCCGGATCGGGTACGATTCCTCCCAGACGTCCGAAGTGCTCTACCGGAATCTGACAGTTGACAGCCAGACGGACATCTTCAATCATTTGTCCGCTGTTCAATTCTACGGTGAGGATACCTTTCACTTGTGAAGCACGTTCCTTTAAGGCTTTCGACGGGAACGGCCAAAGGGTAATCGGGCGGAAAAGTCCCACCTTGATACCTTCTTCGCGGGCATGTTCCATGGCTTTCTGTGAAATACGTGCACAGGAACCGAAAGCTACAATCAGGTATTCGGCATCTTCGCAGCACAGTTCTTCGTAACGGCATTCCTTTTCCTGGATTTCTGCGTATTTCTGTTGCAGATGGATGTTACGTTGTTCCATGATGCTCGGATCGAGTTCCAGCGATGTGATGACATTCGGCTTACGTCCTTTCCGGCCGGTAGCGGCCCATGGACATTGTGCAATGATTTCTTCTTCCGTACGGCGCGGACGGGGAGCCGGCAATACTACTTTTTCCATCATCTGTCCGATAACACCGTCTGCCAGAATGATGGCCGGATTTCTGTATTTGAAGGCCAGTTGGAATCCCAGGTCTACAAAGTCTGCCATTTCCTGTACGGAAGCGGGAGCCAATGCTATCAGGTGATAGTCACCGTGTCCGCCGCCTTTGGTTGTCTGGAAATAATCGGCCTGACTGGGCTGGATAGTTCCCAGACCAGGACCTCCACGCATGACATTTACAATCAGACAGGGGAGTTCTGCTCCTGCGATGTACGAAATACCTTCCTGCTTCAGGCTGACACCCGGGCTGGAAGAGGAGGTCATGACCATTTTACCGGTACCTGCACCTCCATATACCATATTAATTGCTGCAACTTCGCTTTCGGCCTGAAGCACCACCATACCGGTAGTCTCCCATGGCTTCTGTTCGGCAAGCGTTTCCAATACTTCAGATTGGGGAGTGATAGGATAACCGAAATAACCGTCTACACCGATACGGATAGCCGTATGGGCAATGGCTTCGTTACCTTTCATTAGAACGACTTCTTCTGCCATAGTTTGTCTATTTATAGCTGTTAAGCATTTGTTTTTATTCTTCACATTTTGCTCTGTACACGGTCAGACATGCATCCGGGCACACAATGGCGCACGATGTACATCCGTTGCACGTATCTTCTACGACCTGCTGTACATAGTTATATCCTTTCTGGTTTACTTTCGGGGTAAGAGCCAATACGTGTAGCGGACAAGCTACTACGCATAAGTTGCAACCTTTGCACCGCTCTGTATTCACTACAACCACACCTTTCATTTTAGCCATAGTCCTTATATTTTCTTTATTGATTAAACATGTCTTTGTTATAAAAATTGAGGATATCCATTACCATCCGGTAGGCTTCTTGAGCGGGGCTTTCAGGGTTCAGGCAGATTGCTTCCTGATAATTATTGAGTGCATACTGCCAGTTACCTTCCTTGCGGTACGCATTGCCGAGCAGATAATAGGCTTCGGCGGCTGTATCTGGGTCCAAAGAAATTAGTTTATTTAATTGGAGGATAGCTTCTTGAGTATGTCCTTCCTTTATTAAATCTCTGACTGCCTCAAATCTATTGTTCATGGGTATAGGTATCTCGTTTCTATCATTGCAAAGATACTTTTTATTTCATACCAAAATCTTTTTTTTCGGATAAATAGCAATTTAAAAACGAAAATAATTTTTCTTTACATTTATAATGCTTTGTATGACAACTTGTTATCTATAGAATTGTATTGTTTCATTTGAAAACGTTGTTTTTGCAATTATTTGCTGTTTTAGAGAAGCCGACAGGTCTTGAACCGGTAAAGATAGGGAGGCTGTCAGGACAATAAGATAAGGTAAGCTGCTTTTTGTTTTGCATTTGAGTGAATTTATTCTACCTTTGCCGAATTAACGGAATGAAAATGATTGTTAAATAGAGAGAATAACTAACTATCGTGATAGAAAATGAATAAAATTATTTCAAAAGAACATTTTTCAGAGAAGGTTTTCAAACTGGTCATTGAAGCTCCTCTGATTGCCAAATCGCGCAAAGCGGGACATTTCGTTATTGTGCGTGTAGGCGAGAAAGGTGAACGTATGCCGCTCACTATTGCTGCGGCAGACCCTGTTAAGGGAACTATTACATTGGTAGTGCAGGAAGTGGGACTTTCATCTACCCGCTTGTGTGAGTTGAACGAAGGCGATTACATTACTGATGTGGTCGGTCCGTTGGGTAAAGCTACCCATATTGAGAATTTCGGAACGGTAGTTTGTGCCGGTGGGGGTGTAGGTGTAGCTCCGATGCTTCCTATCGTACAGGCGTTGAAGGCTGCCGGTAACCGGGTGATTACCGTATTGGCCGGCCGTACCAAGGACCTGATTATCCTTGAAAAGGAAATGCGTGAAAGTTCGGATGAAGTAATTATCATGACCGATGACGGTTCTTACGGTAAGAAGGGGTTGGTAACAGAAGGTGTCGAAGAGGTAATCAAGCGTGAGAAGGTGGATAAATGTTTTGCCATCGGTCCGGCTATCATGATGAAGTTCGTTTGCCTGCTGACCAAGAAATATGAAATTCCGACTGATGTTTCATTGAATACCATTATGGTGGACGGTACCGGTATGTGTGGTGCCTGCCGTATTACAGTAGGCGGTAAGACCCGTTTCGTATGTGTGGACGGACCGGAGTTCGACGGTCATCAGGTAGATTTCGATGAGATGTTGAAGCGTATGGGAGCTTTCAAGGATATCGAACGTGAAGAGATACATAAACTGGATGAGAAACCGGATACATGCGAGGCTGTCAAGACATCCGATGACCGTAATGCGGCTTGGCGTGAAGAATTGCGCAAGAGCATGAAGGCGAAGGAACGTACAGCTATTCCGCGTGTAAAGATGAATGAACTGGATCCGGAATACCGTTCACACAGCCGTAAGGAAGAAGTGAATTTGGGATTGAATGAGGAACAGGCGTTGACGGAAGCCAAGCGCTGTCTGGACTGTGCCAATCCTTCTTGTATGGAAGGTTGTCCGGTGGGTATCAATATCCCTACTTTCATCAAAAATATCGAACGTGGCGAGTTCCTCGAAGCAGCCAGAGTCTTGAAGCAGACCAGTGCGTTGCCTGCTGTCTGTGGTCGTGTCTGCCCGCAGGAAAAGCAGTGTGAATCGAAATGTATTCACCTGAAGATGGGTCACGAAGCAGTGGCAATCGGGTATCTGGAGCGTTTTGCTGCCGACTACGAACGTGAAAGCGGACAGATTTCTGTTCCGGAAATAGCAGAAAAGAACGGTATCAAGGTAGCTGTTGTAGGTTCAGGTCCTGCAGGACTTTCGTTTGCCGGCGATATGGCTAAATTGGGATATAGCGTGACTGTTTTCGAAGCTTTGCATGAAATCGGTGGTGTATTGAAATATGGTATTCCTGAATTCCGTCTACCCAACAAGATTGTAGATGTAGAAATTGAAAATCTTTCGAAGATGGGCGTGGAGTTTGTGAAGGACTGTATTATCGGAAAGACCATCAGCGTAGACGATTTGAAAGCGGAAGGCTATCAGGGTATTTTCGTTGCGTCGGGTGCCGGTCTGCCTAACTTCATGAACATTCCGGGTGAGAACTCCATCAACATCATGTCTTCCAACGAATATCTGACTCGTGTGAACCTGATGGATGCTGCCAGTGAAGATTCGGATACACCGGTAACTTTCGGTAAGCGTGTGGCTGTCATCGGTGGTGGTAATACAGCGATGGACTCTGTCCGTACTGCCCGCCGTCTGGGCGCTGAAAAGGCGATGATCATCTACCGTCGTTCAGAAGCAGAAATGCCTGCCCGTCTGGAAGAAGTGAAACATGCCAAGGAGGAAGGTATCGAATTCTTGACATTGCACAACCCGATTGAATATATTGCCGATGAGAAAGGTCGCGTAAAACAGGTGGTGTTGCAGAAAATGGAACTGGGTGAGCCTGATGCTTCAGGCCGTCGTAGTCCGGTACCTATTCCGGGAGCTATCGAAACCATTGATATCGATATGGCGATTGTCAGTGTAGGCGTTTCGCCGAATCCGATTGTTCCGCATTCTATCGAAGGGCTGGAATTGGGACGTAAGGGTACGATTGCCGTGAATGATGACATGCAGTCGTCTATTCCGACCATTTATGCCGGTGGTGATATCGTACGTGGTGGTGCTACGGTGATTCTGGCTATGGGCGACGGTCGTCGGGCTGCCGCTGCCATGGACAAGCAGTTGCGTGGATAAAATGCTGGATTGATTTCAGATGTTACTATATAGGGCTGCTTCCTTTTGACGGGAAGTAGCCCTTTTATTTGTGGGTTTGCCTTGTTCCGATGAAGGGGATAAAAAAAGAACCCATGCTTCTGAAGCATAGGTTCTTTTTCTTTCATATTCGTTGATTCTGTTTTTATCTCATCTGAATCCGGAGGATTTCGCCGATATACAAGGTGTAGTTCTTTGATGAATCAGCCGATTGGTTCAGTGTTTTCAGTTCTTCGGCAGTCATCTTCTGGGCAGTTACTTTCTTGCATTCGATGACAACGATTGGTTGGGTCTGTCCTTTCGGATAGAATGAAATGGTATAGTTGTCTGAATGTTCCATAGCGGCGTTGACAGCTATACGGGACTGGTCTACCAGCGTATACGCTACATCTTTCGTCAGCAGTTTGCCGAAGCCTCCCCAGTTATCTGCCTTCATGTCTATTTCTTCGTCGTTGACTTTGACGGTGATTCGTCCGGCAGCTGCCAGTTCACTCAGATTTGCCGGAAGTTTTTCAATCGTCACGGTCTGCAGTTCTTTCGGGGTTGTCGAAGGCACGGATTCTATGGCAACTGTTGAAGCCGGTACAAGCGTCGTGGCGGGTGTTTGTGCCGTACGTGTGGTGCCTATTACCTGTGCTGCATCTTCAAACAGTTTATCTTTCAAGTCAATGGTTCCTCTCCGGAACTTTCCGCAGATAGGAGCCAGTTTAGTCTTCTTTTTATTCAGAGCCATTTTATCGGTAATCCATTCTTCGGCGTTGTAGCGTTCTCCTCCGTCTCGGTTTTCATCGTACCAATATCGGATGCGTGACATGGTGAGGTCGCAACGACCGTCTTCGGTCTTGATGAAGAACTGGTAATAGATACGTGTCCGGTCAAGCGATAGGGCACTGGAAGAAAATACGATGTATTCTTCGGCTATTGCGGCTATTTCACCTTCTTGTGGATTCGTATAAACAACTCTGTTTTGTTCCAGTTTCTCATTCGACGGTTTGAAGCGTTCGTTTGCCCAGTTCAGAAACAGGTCATACAGTTCCTCTTTCGAAAGCGACGGGGCCTCTAAAGTCTGTTGGAATGTTACTTTTCCGTCTACCAGGGTAATGGCATTCTCCAGGTATTTCGGATCTGTATTATCCTTGGTTTCGTTGGCGGCCAATGCTAGTGGAAAGCATAGTAATAAGATGGCTAAAAATCTGTTCATGGTTTTTCTGTTATGTTTTTCCCGACAAATATAAACTAAAAAAGAGAAGTTTTACTTCAAAACTTCTCTTTTTATTGTTCAGGTAATTTATTTTACGGGAATTTTATCAATACGTCTTTGGTGACGTCCTCCTTCAAAATCTGTATTGAAGAATTCGGTCATGATTTTATCTGCCATATCCGTGTCAATATATCGTCCCGGCATAACCAGTACATTCGCATCATTGTGTAACCTCGACATGTGTGCTATTTCCGGCATCCAGCAGAGGGCTGCACGTATGCCTTGGTGTTTGTTCAAGGTCATTCCGATACCTTCTCCGCTTCCACAGATAGCAATTCCTGGATAACACTCACCTTTTTCTACTGCTATAGCCAGTGGGTGTGCAAAATCTGGATAGTCGCAACTCTCTGATGAATAAGTACCGAAGTCTTTGTATTCCCATCCTTTAGCTTCCAGCCATTTCTTTACATACTGTTTCAATTCAAATCCTGCATGGTCGGACGCTATTCCTATTATTTTCATTCGAACATTGATTTTACTTGGTTATAGACATTTTCTGCTGTGAATCCCAATTTCTCATCCAGTACTTTGTATGGAGCCGAGAAACCGAAGGATTCCAGTCCCCAGATTTTACCGTGGGTTCCTACGAGCCCCAACAGGTTGATAGGAAGTCCGGCCGTCAGACCGAATTTCTTGATACCTGCCGGAACGACACTATCCTGATATTCTCTGCTCTGGTTACGGAACAGGCCTTCGGATGGGATTGATACTACACGGGTTTTGATACCATCCTTTTTCAGAAGTTCGGCACCTGCAACCAGGGTAGAAACTTCAGAACCGTTTGCTACAAGGATGACATCCGGATTTTCCTGAGAACCGGCTACAATATATCCGCCTTTTTCAGCCTGGCTATAGTCGGTTCCTTCAGGCAGCATATTGACATTCTGGCGTGACAGAATCAAGGCGGTAGGAGTATCGGTGTTTTCCATGGCCATCTTCCAGCAGACGGTTGTTTCTTCTACATCGGCCGGACGCAAAACGAGCATTGAGTTCTTTCCGTGATGATTCTTCAGTTTTTCCATCAGTCGGATTTGTGCTTCCTGTTCTACCGGTTCGTGTGTAGGTCCGTCTTCTCCTACGCGGAACGCATCGTGCGACCAGATGAATTTCACCGGAAGTTCCATCAGGGCTGCCATACGGATAGCCGGTTTCATGTAGTCGGAGAATACGAAGAAGGTTCCACATGCAGTGATGACACCGCCGTGTAATGCCATACCGATGCAGCAGCAAGCCATGGTCAATTCCGCAACACCGGCCTGGAAGAATGCACCGCTGAAGTCTCCGTTCGTAAAGGCATGTGTCTTTTTCAGGAATCCGTCGGTCTTGTCCGAATTTGACAAGTCGGCCGATGCGCAGACCATGTTCGGAACCTGTTCTGCCAGGACTCCCAGTACTGTAGCCGATGCGTTACGGGTCGGTTCATTGGCTTTCTGTTGGATGGAAGACCAGTCAATCTTCGGAGCTGCACCGCTGAACCATTCATCCTGCATGGCTGCCTTTTCCGGATTGGCTTCTGCCCAGGCTTTTTCTTCGGCGTAACGGGCGGCTACGATGTCTTTCAGTTCTTCGGCACGTTTGGCATAGATTTCTTTCACGTCGTCGAAGATGGTGAACGGATCGTTCTGATCGGCTCCCAAGTTAATCATTGTATTCTTGTAGGCCTCTGCACCTAACGGAGCCCCGTGGGTTTTACAGCTGTGTTCGTAAGAAGTGTTGTCTCCCTTACGTGCTCCTTTACCCATGATACATTTACCGATAATCAGGGTCGGACGCTTGTCTTCAGCTTTGGCGGCGGTCAGTGCCTCACGGATCTGGTCGCAGTCGTTACCGTCGATTTCGATGACTTTCCATCCCCATGCACGGTATTTCATGGCTGTATCTTCCGAAATTACATCTTTGGTTTCAGTAGAAAGCTGGATGTCATTCGAGTCGAAGAACATGATCAGGTTGTTCAGTCCCAGATGACCTGCTACACGGCCTGCACCCTGAGAGATTTCTTCCTGGATGCCGCCGTCTGAAATATAAGTATAGATAGTTTCTTTGTCGAAGGTAGGGTTACCTGTGCGGGCTGCAAGGAACTTGGCAGCCATGGCGGCACCTACAGCATATACATGTCCTTGTCCGAGCGGGCCTGAGCTGTTTTCGATACCACGCATAACGTCTACTTCCGGATGTCCCGGAGTAGGTGAACCCCATTGGCGCAATTGTTTCAATTCATCGATAGAGAATTTGCCGATCAGAGCCAGCTGTGCGTACAGCATCGGAGCCATGTGTCCCGGATCCAGGAAGAAACGGTCACGGCCTACCCATTTCGGGTTCTGCGGGTCGTACTGCAGGAATTCAGAGTACAGAACGTTGATGAAGTCAGCTCCACCCATGGCACCACCCGGATGTCCTGATTTCGCTTTTTCTACCATTGAAGCAGCCAGAATACGGATATTGTCGGCTGCATGATTCATTGCTTGTTTGCTGTTCATGTTAAGTAAGAATTGGTTTGAATGCAACAAAAGCAGGTCGTCTGCTAGCGTTAGTTTTTAAATTATTGGCAAAATTACTCTTTTATACGTAATTTTCCATATACTTAGCGCTCTTTTCTTGTTTTTTCTCGGTGGGTTTCAATAAAAAAGTAGTGTATATGAGGTTTTTCCGGTTTGTTTTGAAGTTTATAGCGGTATTCCTGAAAATCCTTCCGTATGCAGGGAATATGATGGGGTGGAAGCTTGTAGGGTAGTAGGGGCTGGTAGTTGTATAACAGAAACGGAGAGATACAAATATACCTCTCCGTCAGCTTTTTTCATCCTGAAAACATCATTTCCTTTTTTGTGCACTCTTCAACAGTTCCCGATGGAATTTCATTTCGGCCTTCTGTATCTGATAAATTTTCTTGGCCGAGAGGAATTGTTTGTATTTGCGGGCATATTCCAGTTCCAGCTGGTCGATGGTGATGCGTGTCTGGAGTACGTCTTCTATGATTCTGTCGTATTCAGCTTCTGTAGTACCGGCTTCTTTCCCTTTTCTGAGTTTCTGCCATGCTTCTTTGTTGTAGGAACGTTTCTTGTCTTGCAGTTCGAAATAGAGGGGGAAGAAGTTCTTGGCTTCTTCTGGTGTCAGTCCGGCGCGTTCGGTCAGGAACATCTGTTGCTGTTTCCGGAACTCTTCCTGGCTCATCATCTTTTTCTGTGCCTGTATGGGAGTCATGCAGAAACAGATTATCAGGGTCAAAAAACAAATGATTCTTTTCATGTACATATTCTTATTTATAGATTTCCATATCGGCATCTGTCAGATACTGGTACAATGTATAATCATCCATCATGGTCTGGTCTACTATCGGGTCGATGTATTCGTCCGGTAAAGAAGAGCTGAAGAGCTGCAGGCTTGATGCAGATTCCTCTTGAGCGGTTTCTGTGTCGTGCAGGAACAGACGTGCGCCGAACATGAGTCCGCAAAACATGGCAGCCATATACATCCATGGGCGTATGCGGTGCCAGAGTGTCGTTTCCGGAACAGCTTGGATTTCTTTTTCAGGAAGTTGTTCCATGATATTCCGCGTAAAGTTCTCGAAGTATCCTTCCGGAGTCTTGAAAGGATTTTCCTTGCCGCATTTTTCTATCAGATATTTTTCTTCCTTCATACTTCATTGATTTTATTCATTTGACAAAATAACCGGCGAATGGTTTAATCGGTTTCTTCAAAAAAAGCCGCGATTTTTTTGACCGCATGGTGATAGGATGCTTTCAGGGCTCCTACGCTGGTTCCCAGAATCTCGGAGATGTTTTCGTACTTCATTTCCTTGAAATATTTCAGGTTGAAGATGATCCGCTGCTTTTCGGGTAATTGCAGCAGCGCTTTTTGGAATTCCTTCTGGATTTCATCGCCGTCGAAGTAGGGTTCGCTTTCCAGTTTCCCCAAGAGTGTGGTATCTACATCGTCCAGTGAAAGCTGGTTCTGTGCCCGTTGCTTGTTCAGGAAGTTCAGGCATTCGTTCAGGGCGATGCGGTACAGCCAGGTAGAGAGTTTGGCTTCACCGCGGAAGTATTCCAGGTTGCTCCAGGCCTTGATGAACGTATTCTGCAGGATGTCGTTGGCATCTTCGTGCGAAAGTACCATGCGCCGGATTTGCCAGTATAGCTGTTGGCTGTATTGCTTCACCACTTCTTCGAACGCTTTCCGTTGCGTCGTCGGGTCTTGCAGCTGCTGGGTTATTTCGTCTTCGTTATAATTCTCCATGGCATTCTTGTCATTCGTAGCTTTTTCTAAGACTGTTTCGGGTGTCGTGAGGTTTAAGTGGGTTGATGAATTTTAACAACTAGAGTTCTATTTTCAGGTTCTCCTGAGCCAAGGTGGTGTTCGGGAAAACAGCCGAGGCTTCCTCCAGCAGGATGCTTTCGTCCTCGTAACGGGCCGAGTAATGTCCGATGACCAGACGTTTCACTTCCGCGTCCTTGGCTATCTGGGCGGCTTGGCTGGCCGTAGAATGCATGGTCTCCTTGGCACGGGCAGCTTCGGTCTGTGCGAAGGTAGCTTCGTGGAAAAGCAGATCCACTCCTTTTATCTGTTCGACGATGCGGGGCAGGTAGGCCGTATCCGAGCAATAGGCGTAGGCACGTGGAGGCTCTGCGGGAGTTGTCAGCCGTTCGTTGGGAACGACGGTTCCGTCCTCGGTCACGAAGTCTTCACCGTTCTTGATGCGGTTTATCAGGTAGACGGGTACTTCGTAGAAATCTATCATATCCCGGAGGATGTGGTTGGGCAGCGGTTTCTCACGGAAGAGGAAGCCGCAGGTAGGGAGCCGGTGTTTCAACGGGATGGTCTCTACGGTGATGGAACGGTCGTCGTAGATGATGGCCCGCTCCTTCGGGTCGAACGGATGGAAAACTACCTGGAAAGGCATCCCTTTGCAGAAGAAAGCCAGTTGGGGTTCCATCAGCCGTTGCAGTTCCGGGTGGCTGTAGATGTGGAGGTCGGCGGTCCGGTTGGTCATGGCAAAGGTGGAAATCAGTCCGATGAGGCCGAAACAATGGTCTCCGTGCAGGTGAGAGATAAAGATATGGTTCAGACGGCTGAACTTCAAGCGCGACCGGCGCAACTGTATCTGTGTGCCCTCTCCGCAATCTATCATGAAGAGTTTCTCACGGATGTTCAGTACCTGTGACGTAGCCAGATGCCGGGTGGTAGGTAAGGCCGAACCGCATCCCAGAATATGTATATCGAAGTTTCCCATATAGGGCAAAGGTACAAAAAATCTGAAACGGTTGTAACGGTTGCGGAAAGATTGATGGAAAATCTATCGATTTTGCTTTTCGGAAAATGAGGAATTACGTTTTGTCATTTTGATAATCGGGAGGGGTGAGGTTCGCAATTTTCCGGCCTCTGTCAAAGGCGAAAGTGAAAATGCGATTCTCAGAAGAAGTGTTGTTGTCGAAAAGATTCTCAAATTTGTTTGTTTCGGTCATTTGGTTGTTGTTTCGTTTGTGTTGATTTGCTTCTGTTATGAGAGGCTTGTTGTCTCTTTCTTTTTGTTGGACTGAAATCTGCCTGTTCTTGTATCAACTGGCATTTGCAGGCCTTGAAAAAGGCGTTTCTACAGGCACTTTTTAAGATGACCGGTCATCTTCCTTCACTTTCCTAGGTGTTTTCATCGGTTTGACTAGGCGAAACTATTTTTTATCCTCACGTTTTTGCTGTTTTTCCGGTTTCCGAACAGGCGGTTTTTAGGGGAGTTTTGCATGACAGTTGTATGTATATGCGCGTTTTCTGGCTTTATTGCTTCCAGATTTGAAAGGTAATAGATATGCTCTGTTAGTAAATCGATGAAAATAAGCTTAAAATGATAATTGAATACAGAAAGTGGTGCCATTTTGTTATTGTGCTGAATAGCTTTACAGTATTCAATATCTGGCCAGATTTTCTCAATCATCTTTTGTGTGTTGCTGGTCTAAAGGAAAAGTGTACAGTTAAAGCCTCATTTTCTAATCAGAATAGGTATGTATACAGTAATGATATTTTCGTGGTTGTGTTTTTATGGATTTAAATCATGCAAATTGAAACGTAATAAAAATCATTAATATATGATGATTTATGGCTTATTTTATATTTTTGTAACTTAATGTTGATAATGTATCTGAACATATAAAAACTCTTGTTGCTTGTATAGACGGTGAAGTTGATAGGGAGACGCTACAATCAACATTCGGAATTAGGCATCGGACATATTTTCGTAATACATATCTTAAAACGTCTATGGATGAAGGCTATATAGAGTTTACTTTACCTAATGAGAAGCAAAGTAAGTTGCAAAAATATCGTCTTACGGCAAAAGGTTTGGCATTGAAGGAGAGTTTGAAAAATAGCAAATAACGATTTAGTTAATAAAAATGAACGAAGAAAATAAAATAATCCTATATCAGGACGATAACGAAATAACTCGTGTATCGGTTCGCTTTGCTGACGAAGATTTATGGCTGACACAGAGCCAGCTAGCAGAGATATACCAAACTAGTAAATCAAATGTAAGCGAACATATTAAGCATATATTTGAAGATGGAGAGCTTGATAAAAATGTGGTTGTTCGGAATTTCCGAATAACCACTCAACATGGAGCAATAGAAGGGAAGACACAATCACGAGATGTTGCTCATTACAACCTCGATATGGTCATAGCTTTGGGATATCGTGTCCAGTCTCAAATAGCCACACGTTTCCGGCGTTGGGCGACACAACGTTTGCATGAATATATTCAAAAAGGTTTTGCGATGGATGATGAACGGCTGAAACAGGGAGGAAACCGCTATTTCCGAGAATTATTGCAACGTATCAGGGATATTCGTAGTAGTGAACGAAATTTTTACCAGCAGGTTACGGACATATATGCTACAGCTACGGACTATGATCCTCGCAGTGAAATGACTAAAACTTTTTTCGCCACCGTGCAGAATAAACTGCATTATGCGGTTCATGAGAATACAGCTGCTGAGGTAATATACAACCGTGTTGCCAATGAAAAGCCGTTTGTCGGAATGACTAATTTCAAAGGTAATTACGTAACCAAAGATGATGTAAAAATAGCGAAAAACTATTTGTCAGAAATAGAGTTGCAACGACTGAATCTGTTAGTTTCAGGATTTCTCGATTTTGCAGAATTCCAGGCATTGGAAATGAACCCTATGTCTATGAAGGACTGGATAGAAGCTCTTGACAATCAGATTATAGCTCACAAACGAAAAATCTTGGTCGGCAAAGGCAATATTTCACATAAACAAGCCATAGAAAAAGCTGAAAAGGAATTTGAAATATACCGCAAGCGAGAAATGGATATGCTTGAAAGTGACTTCGACAAAGAGGTTAAAAGATTAAACAAAAAATAAAGTGACTAAAGTTTTGCAAGGTAAACATTCAACCCCGAGAGATAGAGCAGTAGACCCATACAGTCTTTTTTGACACAAAACAACTTTTAATTCAGATTAAATTGATAGCTTTGTTGGATAAACCCCTATTCAGTTATTATGAAAAAGAGACATTATCACAAATCATTAATGGTAGGAGCGATATGCGCACTGGCATGCGGCAACCTCTTCGCTCAAGAAACTGAGTTCGATTTATCGTCACAGAGACTGGAAATCCAACAAGTATTGCCTGTTCCCGGAGAGAAGATAGACCACCATGGAATTATTATCAATCCGACTCCTCACGAATTGACCGTCAACGGAAACGGGGTGCTGGATATTACAGGCGGAGTGGTCCTGAAGGACAAACAGCATAAGTTTTCGGAGAACCTGGACTTTCTCACATTGGCGAAGAAAGGGGTAAAGCTGACCCTTGACTTTGGAAAGAAAGCCGCACGCAAGCAAGGCATAAAGGAAGTTTCCGGAGCTTATGCCATGCACATTGATAAAGCAGGAATATCCATCGTGGGTTACGATGAACGAGGAGCCTTTTATGGCATCCAGACATTACGCCAGCTTTTGGAAAGTCCCGTTGCTCAGAACGGGGAATTGCCTTATCTGGATATTAACGACTATCCGGACTTGCCCAATCGGGGTGTAGTAGAGGGCTTTTACGGTACACCGTGGTCGCATCAGGTGCGTATGTCGCTGATCGATTTCTATGGGAAATTCAAAATGAACACTTACCTGTACGGTCCCAAAGACGACCCGTACCACAGTTGTCCGAACTGGAGGCTGCCGTATCCCGAGAAAGAAGCCCAAAACATCAGGGAACTGGTGCAGGCCTGCAAACGGAACCGGGTGGATTTTGTATGGGCCATTCATCCGGGACAGGACATCAAATGGAACGAAGAAGACTATCAGAACTTGGTCAACAAATTCAACTGGATGTACGACCTGGGGGTAAGGGATTTCGCCATCTTCTTCGATGATATTTCCGGCGAAGGCACCAATCCGCTGAAACAGACGGAACTCTTGAACCGGCTGACGGATGATTTTGTGAAGGCCAAAGGAGATGTGTCTCCGTTGACTGTCTGTCCTACCGACTATTCCAAGCTTTGGGCAAATCCTACTCCGCAAGGAAGTCTGGCTATTTATGGAAATAGTCTGAATCCGGATATTAAAGTGTTCTGGACTGGAGATGTGGTATGTAGTGACATGACTCCCGAAACCATGGAATGGATAAATTCACGCATCAAAAGACCTGCATATTACTGGTGGAATTATCCGGTAACCGATTATGTCCGTAACTTCATTCTACAGGGGCCTGTATATGGTCTGGATACCTCGCTTACACAAAATGAGGTTTGTGGCGTCATCAGTAATCCCATGGAACACGGTGAGGCTTCTAAACTTGCCTTGTATGGTGTTGCGGACTATGCATGGAACATCGTCAACTATAACCCTATCGACAACTGGGAAAGAGGATTGGTGGAACTGGCTCCCAAAGCCAAAGATGCTTACCGTACGTTTGCGATACATTCCAGCGATACGGAAAACGGTTACCGTCGCGATGAATCCTGGGAGACCAAGACTTTCCGGATGGCGGATTGGAACGACGATGAGGCCCGGTTGCTCAAAGCTGAATTTGAGAAGGTGGAAAAGGTTCCGGCTGAAATGGAAAAGTCCTGTGAGAATAAGGCCTTGCTACAGGAGCTTCGTCCGTGGCTGATTGAGTTCGGCAAACTGGGTACGAGGGGAAAGCGTGCCATAGAGCTGGCTCAAATCTATCGTGCCGGGAACAATGATGCTGATTTCTGGAGCAAGTATATACAGAACCTGATGAGCAAGGAAGACCGCAAGAATTATGAGGCTCATAAGTCGGGGACGCTGAAATTGCAGCCTTTCTACGAAAACGCAATGGATGACATGGCGCACGGATTCCTGAAAAAGTTACTTGGCACGACACCTAAAGACTATAAAGGAATCGGTTCTTTCGGAAGCTCGGGAACAATCCTTACCAAACTGATGTTCGACAATGATTCGACGACGTTTTATACTTCCGGTATCGGACAAAAGGACGGCGATTGGATTGGAGTGGACTTGAGGGATGTTCGTGATGTAACGGAAGTTTCCATTCTGCAAGGAAGAAACTCTGTGGATGATGTAGACTATTTCGACCATGCGGCTTTGGAATGTTCTGTCGACGGCCGGACATGGGTTCCTCTGATTGGAGAACTGACCAAGCAGTATGTTATCCATTGGCAGGGAGAACCTGTAAAGGCACGTTATGTACGCCTGAAAAGACTTGAATCCGACCGCAAGAACTATGCTTCCGTCCGTACCTTCGATGTCAATCCGGTTCGCATCGATAACTTGGGATTCAAACTGGAGATGGAACAACCGCAACAGGGAGTTTATGCTTTCGATCAGAATCTGGGAACATCCTGCCGGGTGACTCAGAGCCTGTCTTTTGAGGTTCCTCAAGGTGTCAAGGGGTATACGCTTCTGATGGGAGAACTTTCCGCTCCTTTGACGTTCAAACAGTTCGGCAAAAAAGGTGAGCTGGTTTCAGAGACGAGCATTTCTTCCTCCTTCTTTAAAACAGAACTGGCAAACGATGAGGTCAGTAAAGTGACTATTGAAGGAGATGCCGAAATCTTTGAAATTATTGCCCAACCGATGTCCGTCACCGGCGGAAAATGACGAATAGAGGAGCCGCTTCGAGTCCTTCCCGTTGAGTTGATTTTATCCATCCCGCCAGCCTCCTGGAAAATTCAGGAGTTTGGCGGGATTTACAGAAGGGTGTGATACGTAGGAATCAGGAAGCTTCTTCCTGCGTTTCCTTCGCCTTCCGGTATTCTGTAGGAGTCATCTTGTATTCTTCCTTGAAATAGTGGGTGAATATTTTGGGGGAATTGAATCCTACCTTGTAAGCTACTTCGGCTACGGTCATTTGGGTACCTTGCAGGTATTTGACACTTTTCTTCAGCCTTAACAGACGTATGAATTCGCTGGGGGCTTTTCCGGTAATGGACATGAGCTTGTTATACAGGTTGCTCCGGCTCATGCCGACGATGCTGCTGAGCTCTTCCACAGAGAATTGTGGATTTTCGATATTGTCTTCTACCGCTTTGATGGCTTTTTCCATGAAGGATTCGTCCAACGAACTGGAAGTGATGTCACTGGTAGGAATGTCTGCTATTGCAAATTTCCGGTAACATTCTTGCTTCCATTTCAATATCCGGCGCATTCTCAGTTTCAGGATATCCAGGTTGAACGGTTTCTGAATATAATCGTCTGCACCTTCAACGAAGCCTTGTGTAACATGTTCGATGTTGTTTTTGGCCGTCAGCATGATGATAGGGATGTGAGAATTCTTGATGTTGCTTTTCACGGCCCGGCATAATTCGATTCCGTCCATGTTCGGCATCATGACATCCGTAACTATCAGGTCAATGTGTTCCTTCTTCAGAATAGACAATGCGTGCAGGCCGTCGACGGCAGCATAGACCGTATATTCCTTCTTGAGCGAGTCCGTCAGGAAATTCCTTAAATCCTGATAATCTTCTACTACCAGGACTGCTGTCTTTCCCGGATTTTCCGTTTCAGGGAGTTCTTGTGCTTCTTCTGTCAAAGGGTTGGCAATGTTTTCATCTTCAGGGAGATCCGTAATCTCTGTTTCCTGTGTAGCGGAAATGATGGGGATGTAGAAGATAAATCGGGTACCGTTCGGCTCGTTGTCTTCCGCATAAATGTCACCGCCATGGGCTTTCAGCAAATCTTTGACGATGTGGAGACCTATTCCGCTGCCATATAATGCCTTGCTGTTGGGTATCTGGAAGAACGGGTCGAAAATCTTCGATTTGTTGGCATCATCTATCCCCGGTCCGTTGTCTGCAATGCTTGTATAGACCTTATCCTTTTCAGTCCATATCTTGATGGTTACTTTTCCAGGATTTCCGGCATATTTGACCGCATTCGACAACAAGTTCATGAATATCTTATGCATTTTATCCTTGTCGAACATTATCGGGAGGCTGTCAGTCTGTTTTTCGAGTGTTAGTGACAGGTGGTTGGTTTCCGCATAAACCGAAAAGCTCTTGATGATTTCATTGGCGAACTGGACATAATCTCCACAACTTGTTTGGATTTCCGTGTTTTTCTGCATTTCCAGTTTCCTGAAATCCAATATCTGGTTAACCAGGTTCAAAAGTGTCATGGCATTCTTGTAGATGATGTTCAGCATGCCTTTCATTTCACTGTCTTGTTTCAACAGCTCCTCCAACGGGGTGATAATAAGTGACAACGGAGTGCGGAAATCGTGGCTGAGATTGGTGAAAAAGTTGATTCTGATTTCATCGATTTCGTGCTGCTTCTGGGCTTCCAGCTCTATTTCCTTGTATTTCATTCTTCGCTTGTGTTTCTGGTCGTTCAGAAACCATGCGTAAAGAATGATGGCTATGAATATGAGAACATAGAGTGTTATGAACCAGTTGCTTAACCAGATAGGAGGCTCTATGACAATGATGAGTGACGATGGTTGGCTCCATAATCCGTCGGAGTTTGTAGCACGAACTTCCAGGGTATAGGTACCTGTAGCCATGTTGTTGAAAGAAATCTGATTGTCTTTCAACATAGTCCAGTTCTCGTTGGTTTCTTTCAGGCGGAAAGAGAATTGCAGATTGTGCGTTCTGATGTATTCCAGCGTGGAGAATTCCAGACTGAATGTACTTTGGCTGTTTTTCAGGACAATCTTATCGGTCAGTTCGATATTCTTGTGCAGAATAACGTGTCCGTCGTATAGGGAATCAGCTTCGATGGGCTGATTGAAAACTTTCAATCGGGTAAATATGACCGGCATCGCCCTTCGGCTGCTATGTAGCATATCAGGGTTGGTGCTATAATATCCTCCGTTTCCGCCTATCATGATATTTCCGTTGTGGGCGCGATAGATGGAATTATGTACAAAGTCCGAAGATTGCAGCCCGTCGTTCTTGGAGTAAGGATGGCAGGTGAACTGGTAGCTGTTCCGATGATTATCAGTGGATATCTGGATCTTTGTGATTCCGTCGGTGGTGACTACCCAAATGTTTTGCCGGTTGTCTTCTGTAATGCCTCTTACAAGACTTCCTTTCAGTTTACTGTTGTTGTCATTTATGTAGTAGAGTGTATCAAGTCTGGTGTCAAACACCGTAAGACCTTCTCTTCCACCTATCCAAATGAGTCCTCTGCTGTCTACATAGATGTTGTTCTGGACGGAATCTTTGATAGCTTGTGTATGTTTCTTATTGCTCCGTATGCTGCTTATCTCCTTGGTTCGGGTATCGATAATGTTCATGCCATTACACGTAGCCATATAGACGGATTGTTTCCCATCGAAGTATACAGACATGACATGGGCATTACCCAGTTTGGAATTCTGGGGTAAATAGGTATGGAATTCTGCTTTATCGGGATTATACATGTGCAGGCCGTCATTTAGATTTCCTAACCAGAGGTTACCTTCGCGGTCTTCTGTCATGCTCCAGATGCTATTGTTTATCGGGTTCCGGGGAAAAATATCCGAAAAAGGGTATTGGTGGAATTTCCCATCCTGATAAAACCCGAATCCGTCTAGGTAAGTTCCTACCCAGATTCTTCCTTTGGAATCACAGTATAGGCATACTATCTTATCGCTGAACGAGTTCCCTTTTTCCTTGCTGAAATGAGTGCTTTCTCCGTTGCGATCTATCCGGTATATGCCTCCTCCATCTGTTCCGTACCACAGGTTGTTGTCTTTATCTTCCGTCAAACAGGAGATGTCGTGCTTGACAGGTTGGACGGTTTTGGTAAACGGTGAGAAATCTTTGTTGTAATAGGATATTCCGTTTCGCATGGTACCTACCCACATGGTATTCTCCTTGTCACAATAGAAACACCATACTTTGTTGCTTCCCAATGAATGTGTGTCGTTGGTTTGCGAAATGTGTCTGTGGGCCTTTTCTTTCTTGTCATAGACGCTGATTCCGTCATATTCCATTCCTATCCAGATCCGGCGGTCGTAATCTTCACAAATGCTGATGACTTTGTTGCTCAACAGGTAGGATATGTGTTGAATGGTTGTGAGTTCCCAGGAGTTTCCGCTTCCTTTGGACAGCAACCAGAGCCCTTGGGTATTTGAACTGTAAATCCAGATATCCAGATCGCTGTCTACGTAGAATTTGTAGTCCAGGTACTTTTCCTTGTCGAACAGTCGGTTCAAGGAAACGTGATAGAAGCTTTTCTTATTGAATGTATCGGTAATGAACAGGTCGTTTTCCGCATCGATATAAAACAAGTAATGCTGTTTGACATACATGAACTTTATATAATCTGGCAGATTTTCTATGGTATAGGTGATGTCATCCTTGAAATTATAGTATTTCATGATGTGTCCGTTGTAGGACCAGAGGTTTTTCTGGTCATCGATGAAGATTTGTTGCGGATACGTGTTGTTATGAAGCTGGTATTTGTCCAATAAAGGCTGGGCATCGATAAACTGGTCTTTTTCTCTGTCGTAAATGAAATAGTGTCCGTATCGGTTTATCCAGATATCACCGTTGTAGTCCATCTGTATCTGCTCGATGGAAGCGGACAGGCTTAAACCGTTTGATGTATTGGGGTATTGTTTGACATTATATCCGTCATACCGGTTGATAGCTGTATTGGTAGAGCACCAAAGGAAACCATTGTTGTCTTTCAGGATACATTTCACTTCATTGTCGGCTAGTCCGTCATGTACGGTCAAGTGTTTGAACATGATATTCTCTTGCGCAGGAACTGCATAAGAGAGTAGAGACAATAAAAGGATAACCAGTGTTCTCATAGCTTTCTCATTGTTAAGAGATGATAATAAACTTAATTCGTACAGCCGCGAAGCGTTGAAAAATTTTTCGTAAAAGTACGTTTTTTTATGGACTTATTTTCCTTTTCCAAGAGAAAAATAGGCTCTGTAGGGGGCTTGAATGTCGAAAAATAGGGTATGAAATGTTGATTGTGCATTTGGGGACGTTGTGTAGCACATACCAGTTCCATCTGTTAATTACGTATTCATAATTTTGCACTCGTAAACATTAAATCCTAAAGCCTATGAAGCATGATTGAAGCCAGATTAATATTTGTGCACGCAGATAGAACGTGTGCAAAAGATGTCTTTTTCAAAAAACTTTTGTTTTCCACTTTTAATTTCTGTTTCAGGTAATCAGAATTCATTAATATAATTAATCAAATCTATGAACACAAGTTATAGAAGATCATTGTTCTGTGGGACTTTGTCATTCTGCCTGATAGGTGGAATCCCCCGGATGCAGTCTGTTGCCGCCTCGGAATCTTTGGCGGTGGTACAGCAATCAGAAAAAATATCGGGAGTCGTGAAAGATGCTACCGGGCCGATTATCGGAGCTTCCATTGTAGAAAAAGGAACGACCAACGGTACCATCACCGATCTGGACGGACGTTTTACCCTCGATGTAAAAAAAGGAGCCGTTCTGGTCATCAGTTATGTAGGCTATACTTCTAAGGAAGTGAAAGCTACCAAAGGTGTCATGGACATTACGTTGGAAGAAGACAATCAGGTGTTGAGTGAAGTGGTAGTGACTGCATTGGGTATCAAGAGAGAGCGCAAGGCTTTGGGATACGGTGTTGCCGAAGTGAAGGGTGAAGCGCTGACCAAGGCAAAAGAAACGAATGTCATCAATTCCATGGCAGGGCGCGTTCCGGGTCTGGTCGTAAGCCAGACTGCCAGTGGTCCTTCCGGTTCTACCCGTGTTATCCTGCGCGGTAGTACAGAAATGACCGGAAATAACCAACCGCTTTATGTCATCGATGGTGTACCTTTGGATAATACGAACTACGGTAGTGCCGGTACTAACGGTGGATATGACTTGGGTGATGGAATTTCCAGCATTAACCCAGATGACATCGAAAACATCTCTGTCTTGAAAGGTCCTGCGGCATCTGCCTTGTATGGTAGCCGTGCCAGCCATGGGGTTATCTTGATTACGACCAAGAAGGCTGACGGTAAAGAAAAATTCAGTGTAGAATATAACGGAACGCTGACGGTTGATACGCAGTTGTCTAAATGGAATGATATTCAGCAGATTTATGGTATGGGTAGTAACGGTACTTACAGTATCGATGCGGTATCGAACACAAATACCAGTTGGGGACCGAAGGCTGACGGCAGTAACATGCTGAAATATTTTGATGGGGTGGAACGTCCGTATCTGATTATACCGGACAATACGTCGGGCTTTTTCCGTACGGGTCTGACCGCTACCAATACAGCAGTCATCAGTTCAAGTAATGGAAAGACCGGTGTCCGTTTCTCATACACCGATATGCGGAACAAGGATATCGTTCCGAAAACCAACATGAGCCGTAACAATTTCTCATTACGTGCCAATACGTCTTTGGCAAAAGTTGATTTGGATTTCAGTGCGAATTATACCCGTGAAGATGTTAACAACCGTCCGGCGATGGGTGACAGTAAGGCCAACATCGGTAAGAACCTGATGACTCTGGCTACTACTTATGACCAGGAATGGCTGAAGACCTATCAGGATGAGAACGGGGAGTACAGTAACTGGAACGGTATGGACCCGTATAACGTCAATCCTTACTGGGGAGTATATAAGAACAGTAACGTCTCACAGAAAGACCAGTTCCGTCTGAATGGTAAGGCCATTTGGAATATCAATGACCATCTGAAGATTCAGGGTACATTAGGTACTGAAATGAACTGGTTTACTTTCGAAGACTACCAGGCACCGACTACTCCGGGATTTGAAGCCGGTCGTCTGCAGATCAGTTCTTTTGAGAACCGTATGTATAACTTCGAATTGCTGGCCTTGTATAACAATACATGGGGAGATTTTGATTTCAACGCGACTTTGGGAGGCAACCTGTTCAAGGTGGACAATCTGACAACGGTCACTACTGCTCAGGATATGCAGATTCGTGATGTCGTGGCTTTGCTCAGCTTCAATGAAATCAGTGTGGAACAGAATACTTACCGCAAACAGATTAATTCTGTATACGGCGCGGTCAACTTGGGATGGAAACACATGTTGTATTTTGACGCGACTCTACGTGCCGACCAGTCATCCACACTTCCGTTGAACAACAATACTTATGTATATCCTTCTTTCTCGGGTAGCTTTATCTTCTCCGAAATTCTGAACAAGAAGAATATATTGCCTTATGGTAAAATCCGTATGTCGTGGGCACAGGTAGGTAGTGATACGAATCCGTATCAGTTGGGATTGGTATATACCAAATCAAAATATACCTATCCCGGCTATACCATCGGATACATCAACAACAATACAGTACCTAACAAAGACTTGAAACCGACCAGAACCAATTCATTCGAAGTCGGTCTGGAAACAAAGTTCCTGAACAACCGTATCGGTTTGGACTTCACTTACTATTCTCAGGTCAGTCGGGATCAGATTATGGGAATGGCCAGTTCCTGGAGTTCCGGATATAACTATCGTCTGATTAATGCCGGTGAGATTGAAAACAAGGGTATTGAAATCGCTCTTAATACCCGGGTGATACAGACAAAGGACTTCTCTTGGGATTTGAACCTGAACTTCTCGAAAAACCAGAATAAAGTGAAGGAACTGGTGGATGATATGGATATGTTCGAACTTGAGAAAGCTTCATGGCTGGATGTGCAGGTGGCTGCCAAGGTGGGCGAGAACTATGGGTCTATCATCGGTCCTGACTTCAAACGCAATGAGAACGGAGATGTACTGATTGACCCGGCTACCGGTTTGCCGATGTACGACAAGAGTGCGCACGTGTTAGGTAATGCTTCCTGGGACTGGACCGGTGGCGTAGTAACGACATTGGCCTACAAGAATCTGTCGCTTTCTGCCGTGTTCGATGTAAAGGTAGGTGCTGACCTTTATTCTATGTCTGCCCGTTCGGCTTATGAATCCGGTAAGAGTCTGGCTACTTTGGAGGGACGTGAAGAATGGTACCGTTCTGAAGAACAGCGTAAAGCTGCCGGTTTGCCTAAAGGCTCTCCGGACTGGACACCGACAGGCGGTTTCGTAGCTCCGGGTGTCATTGATAACGGTGACGGTACTTACCGTGAAAATGATATCTACATCAATCCGGAAGATTATTGGATGAGTGTCTGTAGAAATGCACCTTCCATGTTCATCTATGACAATTCTTATGTGAAATGTCGTGAAATAACCTTGACATACCAGATTCCTAAGAAGATATTCAAAGGTGTCATAGATAACATGACGGTTTCCTTTGTAGCCCGAAACCCGTTCATCCTTTACAAGAACATTCCGAACATTGACCCGGATTCCAACTACAACAATACAACTGGTATGGGATTGGAGTATGGTTCTCTTCCTTCACGCAGAAGTTATGGATTCAATGTTAACATCAAATTCTAATATCAATTATGAAATACAATAAATCAATTATAGCAATCATGCTTACTGCCTGCACTTCGTTTCTGGGAGCCTGCAGTGACAGTTACCTGGAGGACATGAATACGGACCCTTCCAAAGCAGATGTCATCGACCCGAATGCACAGCTTACTACCGCAGAGTTGCAGACCTATGGACGGTTGGATATGGTGGATATCTATAGAAACTACCTTTCTGCATTCAACCAGCAGTTTATGGGTTGCTGGAATACTACTTTCCATGGTGGACGTCATTTTATTGATAACAATATCATGGGATATGGATGGACCTTGGGATATACCGGTGCTGTAGCTAACCTGGTGGATGCCGAATACCGAACCAAGGACGATCCTGCCAAGGTGAATATCAATGCAGCCTTGAATATCTATCGGGTATACATCATGTCTGTCATTACCGACCTGTACGGTGATGTCCCTTATAGCGAGGCCGGCAAAGGTTACTTGGAGAGTCTCTTTACTCCCCGTTATGATGAACAGAAAGATATTTACGATGATTTCTTTAAGGTGCTGGCTGCAGCAGTCGATCAGTTTGACGCTACAAAAGATGAGCTTACCAGTGATGTCATCTATGATGGAGACATTCAGAAGTGGAAGAAATTCGCTAATTCACTCCGTCTGCGTTTTGCCATGAGAATCTCGAATGTAGATCCGGAGAGAGCCCGTCAGGAATTTGAGGCTGCGTTGGCTGCTGACGGTGGAGTTTTTACCAGTTCAGCTGATGATGCGTTGATTCATTACATGGAAATCTCCTATAGCTTCGGTTCTGAATCGTATTCAGACTATCGGGGAAATGCTTATTCCAAAGTCTTGTATGGAAACGACCCGGCTAACAATCCGACTTATCTGTGCTCTACTTTCTTTAACCAATTGTATGATACCAAGGACCCGCGTACATTCAGAATTGCCCGTTGCTATTATGATGGGCTGATGAGTACCTCCAGTCCCGATAACCGTATTGATCTGACTGAAGAAATGATAGAGAAAGGCATCGAGTTTCAGCCTTGTGTGCCGGGAGCATTTTCTTGGGAACCGTGGCCTACCGGTTATGACAGTGATATCTTGAAGGAAATGGCTGAAACCAATCCTAGTATCGTTTATTCGGTTTCACGTGAAGTTGAGCCTAAATTGGCCACTACTTTCCTGATGAGTGATAATCCCGGAGTTGTCATGACATATTCAGAAGTGATGTTCCTGATGGCTGAAGCTGCTTTGAAAGGGTGGAGCGTAGGTTCGATGTCTGTGGAAGAATATTACAAGACAGGAGTACGGGCTGCCATGACTTTCCTTTCAGATAATTATGATTGTGAAGAAATTACTGATGAAGAATTCGATGAATATTATAGCAATAACCCGATTGGATATACAGATGAGCAGAAAGTTCGTTCTATCAATACACAAGCCTGGATCCTGCATTTCCTGAATCCTGCTGAATGTTGGGCGAACGTGAGACGTTCCGGTTATCCGGTACTGAAGTCTCCGGCTGAATATGGATTCGAACAATATCTGACAGACGGTAAAGATATTCCGGTTCGCTTCTGTTATCCGATTCTGGAATCTTCCTATAACAAGCAAAGTTACGATGAGGCCTTACAAAGAATGGGTGGTCAGGATAGTTGGTATACTCACGTATGGTGGGATTCTGTAAACTAATTTTTAAAAACAATGGGTATGAACAAGATATATTTAAAACTGATGGCTGTACTGATGGTTATGGGTATGGCATGTGTTTCATGTAGCGAGGAGGAACCATTCTCTACAATTACTCCGGATGATTATCCGCAGATTCTGGATCCTGTATTTCCTGATTGGAGTAATGGTGAACCAGCAGTCATTTCACAGATTAGCCGTGATGCAAATTTTAAGATGAAGCTGACAGTAACACCTTCCGATTATACTGAAGTGACTTGGATGATTGATGGTGTAGAAGTGCAGAAAGGGGATACTATCAATATTTCCTTGGAAGCCGGGACATATCGTTTGAAAGTGGTGGCTACTACAACTGCAGGTGCTTCTACTTCCAGAGAAGCACAGATTGTGGTCAGTCCGCTTCAAGGTGAGCCTTGGTCGGAAGCTGTAGGGTTGGAACGGATTGTGGCAACAGGGACTACTTCCCGTTTGTATGGGACGAATCTTAGCTTGGTCAAAAGCATTAAAATCGGTGATATGACCGCTGATGTTACTGCATCCGGAAGTTCGGAATTAGGTGATTATATAGAATATGTAGTTCCAACCGATTTGACAGATGGCCAATACCGCATTAGTCTGGTGGATGTGGATGGAAACAGATTCGGCGCAAACCTTTTGACAGTGACAAGTTCTTCGCTTATTACCGGTGGATTTGAACACATCGCTGCAAACAGTGAATGGGTAATGACAGGATTGAATATGGACAAAATCACCAGTCTTGATGTCAATGGTACGGTAGTAACCGATTTCCTTAGAAAGAATGCTACAGAAATAGCGTTTACCTGTCCGGCTATGGCTGATGGAGAATACCTGTTGAAGGGTACTTCCAGCAACGGTCAGGAAGTGAAATTCTATGCTGGTGGTGAACTGGTAACCGAAGTTTCGTTTGCTGTTGTTTCTGAAACGATTCTTTGGGAGGGACACCATTATGTATCGTGGGATTATGAAGATGGCAACCCGAACAAGACATTCAGCTTGATACCGTTGGACGCATTCAACTCCATCATTGCCGGTAGTACCTTGAGTATCTATTATTCTGTGGAACCCGAGGCTGACTATCATCAGATTCGTACTACTACTGTTGCCTGGAATGATTTGCCGGGTACGTCAGTCGTCGAATTCCAGGAAGATGGAATGCTGGAAGTCGTGTTGACGCAAGAAGCACTGGATAAGATTAAGGCCGAAGGAGGATTCTTGTGTGTAGGACATGGTTACTATGTAGATAGAGTATCAGTTAAATAGTTTATATACATTCCGTGGGTATAGTCGGCTTGAATTATATCCACGGATATGTAGTTTATGTACTGCTTTCTTGGAAAAGAAGGTATAAAATCATTTTGTATATGATAAGAAGATTATTTATAATTGTTTCTTTGTTGGTACTTGGGACAGCAAGCTATGCTTCTAACGGAGAATCTTTTGCGATAAGGCGAGGTGTTAATCTGAGCCATTGGTTGTCACAAAGGGTTGAAAACGGTCCAGCCATCAAGGACGGTATGCATGAAATCGATTTCAGAAAGATAGCTCGCGACGGGTTTGACCATGTTCGTCTTCCGATTGATGAGGAAGTGATGTGGAACGAACAGGGACAGAAGAATGAGGAGGCTTTTCATTTTCTTCATCAAGGGATTCGTTGGGCCATGCAGAATGATTTGCGGGTGATTGTAGACCTGCATATCATCAGGTCTCATTATTTCAATGCGGGAAATGAAGGTAAACAGAACCGTTTGTGGAATGATGTCAACGAACAGAATCATTTTTTGGATTTATGGAAAGAGTTGGTGACTGAACTTAAAGTATATCCTACTTCTGCGGTTGCTTACGAAATTATGAATGAGCCTACTGCTCCTGACCACAGTGACTGGAATAAGTTACTGGCCAAAGCTTATCAGGTAATCCGTAGTGTAGAGAAGGACCGGGTTTTGGTTTTGGGCTCTAACATGTGGCAAGGAGTAGGGACATTCCAGTATCTGGAGGTGCCTCAAGGTGATCCGAATATTTTGCTTAGCTGTCATTTTTATGAACCGTTTCTGCTAAGTCACTATAAGGCCGAATGGACTGAATTTGGAAATTATCAGGGGAATGTACATTATCCGGGGTATCTGGTGACCGATGATGAGTTCAATCGTTTATCGGAAACAGACAAGAAACTGGTAGGACGATGGAAGACACCTTGGAATCGCGAAACGTTGGTCTCTTTCTTGATGAAGGCCAAACAGGTGGCTGATGAAAAGGGATTGCACTTGTATTGTGGTGAATTCGGTATGTATGAAAAAGCACCTGTCGCCGATGCGTTGAGATGGTATAAGGATGTCATCAGTGTATTCGATAGCTTGGACATTGCATGGGCTAAATGGGATTACCAAGGCGGGTTCGGTATTTATACAGTCAAGAATCAACCGAAGACGGAACTGATCCAGACCATCCTGTCCGGCAAGAGTAAACCGATTATTGTAGGTGGTGTTCTGGCATACCTGAATGATAATCTTCCGATAGAAGAACGGGTGAAGGATGCTCTAAGTCGGATGACATTGGAAGAAAAGACACGTTTGAGCTATGCTGACGGTCGTTTTAGCACACCGGGGTGTGCGCGGTTGGGAATTCCGGGATTGATGTATTCGGACGGTCCTCATGGCGTACGTGCGGAAATCTGTTGGAACAGTTGGGATTATGCCGGATGGACAAACGACAGTTGTACGGCTTTTCCGGCACTTACGTGTCTGGCTTCTACCTGGAATCCTGTTTTGTCCAAGGCGTATGGAGTTGCCATCGGCGAAGAAGCACTTTTCCGTAACAAGAGTGTACTGTTGGGTCCCGGCGTAAATATTTACCGCACTCCCCTGAACGGACGAAATTTTGAGTATTTGGGTGAAGATCCTTATTTGGCAGCACGTATGTGTGTTCCTTATATTCAAGGAGTACAGGAAAACGGTGTAGCGGCTTGCGTGAAACATTATGCACTGAATAATCAAGAGCTATGGAGAAACCACATCGATGTACAGGTCAGTGACCGGGCGCTGTATGAAATCTATCTCCCGGCTTTCAAGGCTGCTGTCATGGAAGGAAAAACATGGACTATCATGGGAGCCTACAACAAGGTGAGAGGTACACATGCAGCTCATAACAAGTTATTGAACAATGACATCCTAAAAGGTGAGTGGGGATTCGACGGATGTGTAGTGACCGACTGGGGAGCCGCTCATGATACTTATGAAGCTGCCATGTATGGATTGGACCTGGAGCTGGGTACTTATACCAACGGATTGACCTCCAATTCTGATTTGGGTTACAACGATTATTATTTGGGAGATGCTTATCTGCGGATGATCAAAGATGGTAAAATACCGATGGAAGTTGTAGAAGAAAAGGCTGCACGTGTACTTCGGTTGATTTTCAGAACTTCCATGAATCGGAACAAAGGATTTGGAGCCATGGCGAATGAAAACCATGAAGAGACAGCTTATCGGATTGCAACAGAAGGTATTGTATTATTGAAAAATGAGTCTAGGTTTGATAAGAAACCTCTGTTGCCTATTCAGAAGGGAGCGTACAAACGTATCCTTGTCGTAGGTGACAATGCTATACGTAATCTGATGATGGGAGGAGGGTCTTCCGAGCTGAAGCCCAAGAAGGTAATTACCCCATTGGATGCATTGAAGGAGGAATTCGGCGATTGCATTACTTTCTCACAAGGGTACGTCGCAGGTCGGCCGATGTTTGATCGGGCGGATGTCATTCCTCAATCGGTTATCGATTCTCTTTATTCTGCTGCAATCGAAGAGGCCAAACAGGCTGATTTAGTGATTTTCCTGGGTGGATTGAATAAAAACTACCAACAGGATTGTGAAGGAGACGACCGGAAGACTTTCGAACTGCCTTTTGAACAGAACCGGCTCATTAAAGGTATTTTGGATGTCAACCAGAAGATGGTCCTTGTATTGACTAGTGGTAATGCTGTGGATATGCCGTGGATAGAAAAAGTTCCTTCTTTGATTCAGTCTTGGTATTTGGGTTCCATCGGTGGAAAAGCGTTGGCCGATGTATTGATTGGCGAAATTAATCCAAGCGGTAAACTGCCTTTCTCTTATCCGGTAAGATTGGAAGATTGTCCCGCTCATTTTTATGGAGAAATCAGTTATCCTGGAGACAGTATCCGTCAGGAGTATAAGGAAGATATTCTGGTGGGATACCGTTGGTACGATACAAAGAAAATCAAGCCTTTGTTTCCATTCGGTTATGGTTTAAGCTATACCGAATTCCAGTATGGCAAGCCTGTTGTATCAGCTACAGAATTGAAGGCAGGCGAATCTCTTGAAGTGAAAGTAACCGTGAAGAATACGGGCAAGGTAGCCGGTAAGGAAATCGTACAATTGTACATCGGCGATGAAAAATGCAGTGTTTTGCGTCCGGTTAAGGAACTGAAAGACTTTTATAAGGTGGAGCTCCAACCGGGAGAGGAGCAAGAGGTGGCCTTCACTGTAGAACGGGATGATTTGACATTTTTTGATGACGAGCGTCATGAGTGGATAGCAGAACCGGGTCGGTTCAAGATCTATATCGGACGTTCTTCGGAAGATATTGAGGGAACGGCAACGTTCATGTACTGTGATTGATTTTGTATATAGTAAAGAAATAAACGATAAAGACTTATAGTATGAAACAAATAAGAAATGTAGTAGGAGCCTTACTGTTGGGCGCTAATTTTTGTGCTTGTGGTAATGTCGAAAATAAAGTAGCGCCGGCTATTCCTGCTGATCCGGAAATAGAAGCCAATATCCAACAATGGCTGGAACGAATGACTTTGGAAGAGAAAATCGGTCAGATGTGTGAAATCACGATTGATGTCGTAACGGATTTCGGGGCTAGCAAGGAGAAAGGTTTTACCTTGAGTACGGCGATGCTTGATACCGTTATCGGTAAATATAAGGTAGGTTCCCTGTTGAATGTTCCTTTAAGTGTGGCGCAGGAGAAAGAAAAATGGGCAGAGGCCATCAAAATAATTCAGGATGTTTCCATGAAGGAGATTGGAATCCCCTGCATTTATGGAGTAGACCAAATCCATGGAACAACGTATACGTTGGGGGGAACCATGTTTCCCCAAGGTGTCAATATGGGAGCCACTTTCAATCGGGAATTGACACGGAAAGGAGCGGAAGTTTCTGCGTATGAAACCAAGGCCAGTTGTATTCCTTGGACTTACGCGCCGGTTGTTGATTTGGGACGAGACCCGCGTTGGTCGCGTATGTGGGAGAATTATGGAGAGGATTGTTATGTGAATGCTGAAATGGGTAAGGCCGCTGTTTCTGGTTTTCAGGGCAATGATCCGAATCATATCGGAGCATATAATGTAGCTGCCTGTATGAAGCATTATATGGGTTATGGTGTACCTGTATCCGGAAAGGACCGTACTCCTTCTTCCATTTCCCGCAGTGATATGAGGGAAAAGCATTTTGCTCCTTTCCTGGCTGCTGTTCGTAACGGTGCACTTAGTGTAATGGTCAATTCCGGGGTTGACAATGGTTTGCCCTTCCATGCCAACCGGGAGTTTCTGACCGAATGGTTGAAAGAAGACCTTAACTGGGATGGAATGGTAGTAACAGACTGGGCGGACATCAATAATCTGTGTACGCGTGACCATATCGCTGCTACCAAGAAAGAAGCTATCAAAATAGCCATCAATGCCGGTATCGATATGTCCATGGTTCCTTATGAAGTAAGTTTCTGTACGTATCTGAAGGAATTGGTGGAAGAGGGGGAAGTGCCGATGAGCCGTATTGACGATGCGGTAGCTCGTGTCTTGCGCCTGAAGTACCGTCTTGGGTTGTTCGACAATCCGTATTGGGATATCCGGAAATATGATAAGTTCGGTTCCAAAGAGTTTGCCGATATTGCATTGCAGGCTGCAGAGGAGTCGGAAGTCCTGCTTAAAAATGAAGGTGAGGTACTGCCTATTGTAAAAGGTAAACGCATCCTCCTGACCGGTCCGAATGCCAATTCTATGCGGTGTCTGAACGGAGGTTGGTCTTATAGTTGGCAGGGACATTTGGCTGATGAATGTGCGGGTGCATACAACACCATTTATGAATCACTCTGCAACAAATATGGCAAAGAAAACGTTATTTACGAACCGGGAGTAACATACGCATCTTATAAGAACGACAACTGGTGGGAGGAGAATACTCCTGAAATCGGCAAGGCGGTTGCAGCTGCTTCACGTGCCGATGTGATTGTGGCTTGTATCGGTGAAAATTCTTATTGCGAGACTCCGGGTAATCTGACCGATCTGACTCTTTCGGAGAATCAGCGTAATTTGGTCAAAGCATTGGCCAAGACGGGGAAACCGATTGTATTGGTCTTGAACGAAGGGCGTCCGCGACTTATCAATGATATCGAGCCTTTGGCACAAGGAGTTATCAATGTCATGTTGCCGAGCAATTATGGTGGTGACGCCTTGGCTAACCTGATGGCTGGCGATGCTAATTTTAGTGCGAAATTGCCTTTTACTTATCCGAAGTATATCAATGCACTTGCTACTTACGATTATAAACCGTGTGAGAATCTGGGACAAATGGGAGGTAATTACAATTATGATTCAGTCATGGATGTACAGTGGCCGTTCGGTTACGGTTTGAGTTATACTACTTATAAGTACAGTAACCTGAGAGCAGACAAGGCTTTGTTTAGCGCTGACGATGAGATTGTAGTGACGGTGGATGTGACCAATACCGGTAAGGTGGCAGGAAAAGAAGCAGTTCTGTTATTTTCCAAAGACCTGGTGGCAAGCAGTACACCGGATAATATCCGTTTGCGTAATTTTGAAAAGATTGCTTTGAATCCGGGTGAAACAAAGACTGTAAAAATGATAATCAACGGTAGTGACCTTGCCTTTGTTGGATATGATGGCAAGTGGCGTCTGGAAGCCGGAGACTTCAAGCTGAAGTGCGGTGACCAGTGGGTTGATTTGAAATGCGCTGAAACAAAAGTTTGGGAAACCCCTAACAAATAAGGAGAAGGAAAAGAACCTGCCGGATGAATCAGATGTATATCGGTTTGTCTGGCAGGGAATCTTTTTTATGTGTTTTCGGTGTGATTATGAATCTATCTCATATCTTTGTATGGTAATTGTATTCGATTCAAATACTTAAATTAAATCTGTTACTTATGAGTATGAATAAACACCTTTTCCCGCTGCTTTTGATAAGCTGTTTTTGTATATTCCCCCTATATGCCGGAATAGAGAGGTATGCGGATGATATGTTTCCGGATACAGATAATGAAGCCCTTACAGCTGAAAATGCTCGGGTGGCGTCTGATTTTAGAGATACTTCCTTGTCTCCCGAGGAAAGAGCCGAATTATTGTTGAAGGAACTGACGCTTCCGGAAAAGATTTCTTTGATGATGGATGTTTCCAAGCCGGTGGAACGTTTAGGTATCAAACCTTATAACTGGTGGAATGAGGCTCTTCATGGTGTGGCGCGTGCTGGTCTTGCCACTGTTTTTCCTCAGCCCATCGGAATGGCTGCTTCGTTCGATGATTCCCTCGTTTATCAGGTGTTTACTGCCGTTTCTGATGAGGCCCGTGCTAAAAATACCCATTATGTATCGATGGGTAGTCGGGAAAGGTATCAGGGATTGACGATGTGGACTCCTACCGTGAACATTTATCGGGATCCTCGCTGGGGACGTGGTATCGAGACTTATGGTGAAGATCCGTATCTGACCAGCCGGATGGGTGTGCAGGTAGTGAAAGGACTGCAGGGAACGAATGACGGCAAATATGATAAGCTGTATGCGTGTGCCAAACATTTTGCTGTGCACTCCGGACCGGAATGGAACCGGCATTCGTTTGATGTGGAGAATCTGACTCCCCGTGAACTCTATGAAACCTATTTGCCTGCCTTCAAGTCGTTGGTACAAGAGGCCGATGTAAAGGAAGTGATGTGTGCTTATAACCGTTTTGAAGGTGAACCCTGCTGTGGCAATAAGCGTCTGCTTACACAGATTTTGCGGGAGGAATGGGGATTTGACGGCATTGTGTTGAGTGACTGCTGGGCCATCAATGATTTTTTCAGTGAAAACGGACACAAGACTCACAAGGATTCGGCTTCTGCGGCTTCTGCGGCTGTCTTGAGCGGAACTGATCTGGAATGTGGAGCGACTTTCGAATCCTTGACAGAGGCTGCCCGCAAAAATCTGATTGATGAAGAGGCGGTAGACCGTTCCTTGAAACGGCTGTTGAAAGCGCGCTTTGCTTTGGGAGAGATGGATGATCCTGGTGAGGTTTCGTGGACTAAGATTCCGTATTCTGTAGTGGCTTCGCCGGCACACGATTCATTGGCCTTGAAAATGGCGAGAGAATCCATGACACTGTTACTAAACAAGGATGGAATATTGCCGCTGAAACGTGGAGGCTTACAGGTGGCTGTTATGGGACCCAATGCCAAGGACTCGGTGATGATGTGGGGAAACTACAACGGAATGCCTGCCCGGACAGTGACTATTCTGGAGGGAATTCAATCGGCTTTGGGTAAAGGTGACAGACTGATATATGAACAGGGATGTCCGTGGGTAGGAGAGACTTTGTTGGAAAGTGTATTCAGTAAATGTCGCTCTGAAAAGGGGCCTGGGTTTACTGCTCAATATTGGAATAATGTCAATCACGAAGGAGTGGCCGATGTAGAGAATCAGGTGCTTACTCCGTTTAATTTCTGTACGTCAGGAGCAACGGTTTTTGCTCCTGGAGTAAATCTGACAGACTTTTCTGCTACCTACCGTAGCAGTTACATTCCGGAAGTATCCGGTGAAATCGTTTTTGACCTGTATTCGTTCGGTAAAGGCAGGCTGACGGTCAATGGGAAGGAGTTGTTGGCATTCCATAACCACCATGGAGGAAACAGGCAGTCTTGTTCCATGCAGGTAGTGGCCGGAAAGAAATACGATATTACACTGGATTTCGAATATCTACAGAGCGATGCACAGCTTAATTTTGATATGGGATTCAAGCGAAAGGTAGACATAGCCAGGTCTGTGGATGCCGTGAAGGAGGCGGATGTCGTAATTTTTGTCGGTGGTATTTCTCCAAGTCTGGAAGGAGAAGAGATGGGCGTTGACTTGCCTGGCTTCCGGAAAGGAGACCGTTTAAGTATCGAATTGCCGGATGTACAGCGAAAACTACTTGCGGCGTTGCATGATGCCGGGAAGAAAGTGATTCTGGTGAATTGTTCCGGTTCTCCCATTGGACTTGTGCCTGAAACGGTTACCTGTGATGCCATTCTGCAGGCTTGGTATCCCGGACAGCAGGGAGGAACTGCTGTAGCCGATGTATTGTTCGGTGATTATAATCCGGCGGGTCGGCTTCCGGTAACGTTCTATCGGGATGTCAACCAATTGCCCGATTTTGAAGATTATAGCATGGCGGGGCGGACGTATCGTTTTATGACGGACAAACCACTTTTCCCGTTTGGATATGGTCTGAGTTATACCACTTTCCGGTATGGAACCGTTAAGTTGGATAAGACAACCGTAGCTGATGGAGAAAAGTTACAGGTTACCGTACCTGTTTCGAACGTTGGAAACCGGGATGGAGAAGAAGTTGTTCAGCTTTATCTGCATAAGCAGAACGATGAGCAAGGACCGGTCAAGACGCTTCGTTCCTTCAAGCGGGTATCTATTCCTCAAGGACAAACGGTCGATGTCCAATTCGAATTGTCAGGCAAGGAATTGGAGTGGTGGGACGACCGGTCGAATACCGTGAAGTTGTCTCCTGGAACTTACAAGTTGGGAGTAGGAGGCAGTTCGGAGGTAGAAATGTATTCGTCATTTACAGTCCTTGAATAGTTTCAGATATTTTTGCTAGAGATTGGTTAGGGTCGGTCAGGTATTTGGTTAAATCCAAAAGCTTTGTGCCGACCCTTTTTTAGTTGAACCGATAAGGTTACAAAAAAAGGAAGTACTGATTATCAGCACTTCCTTCTGGAGCCGAAAGCGGGACTCGAACCCGCGACTTACTCATTACGAATGAGTTACTCTACCAACTGAGTTATTTCGGCAA
>OHQR01000246.1_pt1 | contig 41579 bp, 38 predicted proteins | sample 1578191 | NCBI WGS metagenome assembly OHQR01 (sample SAMEA3879577, study PRJEB24766) | human gut metagenome | biome: human-associated habitat; feature: feces | place: USA | collected 1985/1987 | reverse complement strand
CTGGCCGGAGTGGGAATGATTGCAGCCGGTGTAATGATGTATGGAACAGGAGAACGGCCGGCGCCTCCCTGGCTTGCAGAGATAGAGGATGAGTTTTCAGATGGACAGAGAGACCTTAGAAGCGGTCCGGAGGAGATTCCTGATGTTCCTGATGAGGCAGCAGAGATTTCTGATGGAAATCCGGCTGGTACGGAAGAACCGGAAAACAGGGGAAATCTGGAAACTGACAATGCAGAGAAGTCCCTGCAAATTGACCGGATGTATGAAAATGTGAGAAGTCTGGAGCTGGAAACAGCAGGTGATCAGGTTCATGTAGTGGAATCTGCAGATTTGAAAGCAGGACAGATTCAGGTGTCTGAGATCGGAGAGGGAATTGACTACCGCATTTACCAGGAGGAAAGTGAATTAAAGATTCGTCTTCCCCTGTCTGCAAACAGGAATGCAGCGGGAACTGTGGGGATGAAGCAGCTGACAGTTGCCATTCCGCCGTCTTACGAATTTGAACAGATAGAGCTGGAGCATGTGGCAGGAAGCTTTTATGCAGAACGGCTTTTTGCCAGAGAGCTTTCTGTGGAGGTGGTTTCCGGCACTATGGATATTGGCGGAGGCAGGGTGAAGGAACTGGAGCTGGAGTGCATATCGGGAAGCTGCCGGTGCATGGCAGCCGCAGAGTACAGTGTCTCGGCAGAAAATATCTCTGGTGATACTACGATCTGTCTTTCGGGAACAGAGAATGATTTTGATTATGAGATCGAGGCGGGAGGCGGAAGCATCTATGTCAATGGTCAGGAACAGCGGGTATTCCAGAACAGCTGGAAGGAGAACCAGTGGAATCACCACACGGGCAGGGAGGCAGAGCTTAGCTGTACAAGCGGAACCATTACCGTAGAGTTTGAAGAACAGGTGTAAAGGACAATAGAAATCAGGAGGTAAAAATATGGATATGAACAAAAAGCTGTATCGCTCTAATACAAACCGTATGATTTGCGGTGTGTGCGGAGGAATCGGGGAATATTTAAATATCGATCCCACGCTGGTCCGGCTGATTTGGGCTCTTGTGGCCTGCTCCGGAGCGGGAGTTGTGGCATATTTGCTGGCAGCAGTTATCATTCCTCAGGATCCGGGAAGCAATTTTTAAAAGAATTCAGCGTCAGAGTCTGAGAAGAGGATATTCCGGGCTGCTGCTGAAAAAAGGATAAAAACAGTATAAGATTAGAAAATGCAGGGCATACTCTTAGAAAAACCATAAGGAGGATGCCCTGTTTTATGTCTAAAAATAAGAATAAAGAGCCATTTGACTGGAAAAATATGACACCGGAGGAGCAGCTGAAATTTGAAATTGCAGAGGAGCTGGGACTGAAGGATCGCGTGTTAGCAGGGGGATGGAAATGCCTGACCTCTAAGGAAAGCGGACGAATCGGAGGACTGATAGCCAGAAAAAAGCGGGAGTGGAAACGGTTGGAAGAGCAGGAGGAACAGGTGAAAAAAGAGGAGCATTGAGTGTGACAATGGAAGAGAGAGGGGCAAGACTTGGACTTGTCAAATGCACTGAAATTTTTTATAATGGAAAACGAATGAAAATCGAAAGGCTGCAGCAAGAAAAACACAGAAGCGTGTTTCAGGATTTCTGACAGAACAGGATACAAAAGGATGGAAGATAAAAAATTAAAAACCGGATATACAACCGGAACCTGCGCGGCGGCTGCGGCAAAGGCAGCAGCCGTTTTTCTTTTGACAGGACGAAGGATTGAGGAGGTTGAAGTGGAACTTCCCGGGGGCGGATTCTGCAGGCAGAGGCTGGAGGTTGCGAAGGCAGATATCCTGGAACAGAAAAGCTGCGGATGGAAAGACCAAAGGCAGGTCAGCGGATGGTTCGGAGTAAAAAAAGATGCGGGGGATGATCCGGATGTGACGCATGGAACAGTGATTTATGCACAGGCAGAACGTCTGGAAGAAAAGGAACGCCCGGAGAAGTGTTATGAGCTGGAGGAATTTCCGGGGGTGTATTTAACCGGGGGTCCGGGGGTTGGAGTGGCAACCAGGCCGGGACTTTCCTGCCCTCCCGGATATTATGCCATTAATCCGGGGCCCCGAAGAATGATTCTGTCGGAAACAGCGCAGGTACGCGCCGGGGCCGGAGAGACGGGGGCGCTTTTAATCAGGATTGCAGTTCCGGACGGCATGGGTCTGGCAGAAAAGACTTTTAATCCCAGACTGGGAATCAAGGGGGGAATTTCAATTCTCGGAACCACAGGAATTGTAAAGCCAATGAGTGAGGAAGCCTTAAAGGAAACCATTCGCCTGGATATTCATATGCAGGCGGCCGGGGGAAGCCGGGTGATTTTAATGGCTCCCGGAAATTACGGCGAAAGATTCTTCGAGACAGAAATGGGAATCCCTCAGGGAAAAACCGTACTTTGCAGTAATTATGTAAAGGCTGCGGTAGAGATGCTGCAGGAAGAGGGCGTGAAGAGGGTTTTGTTTGCCAGTCATGCAGGAAAGCTGGTAAAGGTTTCTGCCGGTATGGAAAATACCCATTCCCGTTACGGCGACGGCAGGATGGAACAGATGGAAGCTTTGACGCGGAGAGTGACCGGCGGGGGGAAGGATAATCAGGAAGAGCTTTACAACCGTGTGCGGGGCTGCAATACAACAGACGAGGCTCTGAAGCTTCTTTTGGAAAAAGGGGCTGCCCGCCGGGTGATGCAGGAGATGGCGCAGGAGGCGCGCAGGGTTATGGAGGCCTGGAGCAGGGAAGCGGGCGGAGAGCTGGAGGCAGCGGTGGCTGTGTTTTCTTCTGCCTGCGGGCTTGTAGAGACAACGGAGAATGCAGCAGACTGTCTGAACCGGTGGAGACAGCAGGAAGGAATACAGAAATGAAAATTGCAGTAATCAGTTTTACAAAAGCAGGAAGTGATGTGTGCAGACGCCTGACCGGTGAATTTCTCCGGCGCGGAGAGGAATGCAGAGGCTATGTGCCGGAAAAATACAGGGAGGAAGGGGAAAACCTGAACTTTATTTTTTCCGTGACGGATTCAGTGGGAAGGTGGACACAAAAGCAGTTTGGACAGGCGGACGGGCTGATATACATAGGTGCTGCCGGAATTGCGGTGCGTGCCATTGCTCCATATCTGAAAGACAAGATGACGGATCCGGCAGTGGTGGTGATAGATGATCAGTCCAGATATGCGGTTTCCCTGCTTTCCGGTCATGTGGGAGGGGCCAATGCTCTGGCGGAAGAAGCAGCACAGATTCTGGGGGCGGTTCCGGTGATTACCACTGCTTCGGATGTGCGCGGGCTGACGGCGGTTGACGTCTGGGCCAGAAGGAGAGGGCTTTTGATTTCTGACAGAATTCTTGCAAAGGAAACGGCGGCGGCTCTGGTTAATGGAGAGGAAGTAGGATTTTTTAGCGACTACCCCCTGGAGGACGGAGTTCCGGAAGGGTATGTTTCCGGAAAAATCTGTCGGAGAAATGTATGGGTAACCTGCCGTTCGGCAGAAAATATTCCGGATCAGGAGGGGGCTTTGCCGGAGGACTGCAGATTTTTACGACTGATTCCTCCTTTTCTGTCTGTGGGAATCGGATGCAGAAAATACATATCTGAGGAAAATGTGGAGGCGGCAGTTTTTCAGGCCTTTGAACGGGCGCGGCTGGATATTCGCGCGGCAGGAGTTCTGACCAGTATTGATTTGAAGAAGCAGGAGGAGGGAATTCTGAAATTTGCAGAAAAGCTGTCTCTTCCTTTTGTCACATTTTCTGCAGAGGAGCTGGAGGCAGTTGGCGGAACATTTACAGAGTCAGAATTTGTTCGTAAAACAGCAGGAACCGGAAATGTCTGTGAGCGGGCAGCTGTTCTGGCTGCCGGGGGCAGGGGACGGCTTTGGATGAGAAAACAGTGTCAGGATGGCGTTACGGTAGCGATTGCCGAGGAAAGAAAAACGATAGGAGCAGAACAGAGATGGAGCAGATGAAAAGCAGAGTGCTGATCCTGGGAGGAACGTCAGAAGGGCGAGAACTGTCCCGGTTTGCCCATGAGATTGGGCTTTCGGCAACTGTCAGCGTGGTATCCGGATACGGCGGGGATCTACTGGAGGAAACCAGATATGTAAAGGTTCATCAGGGCGCCCTTGATCGGGAGGAGATGGAACGCTTTTTTAAAAGGATGAGGCCGGAGCTTGTACTGGATGCAACTCATCCTTATGCGCGGCAGGTTACGGAGCAGGCAAAAGAGCTGTGCGGGATTATGAACATTCCCTACAGCCGGGTGCTTCGTGATTCTCAGAATCAGAACGGGAAAGGGATTTTTCATGCAGATGGAGCAGAGCAGGCGGTGGAAATATTAAAGCAGGATTCCCGCCCTGTGTTTTTGACCACAGGAAGCAAGGAGCTGGGGATATTTGCATCAGCAGCTCATCTGAAAGGAAGACTGATTGCCCGGGTTCTGCCGGACAGCCGGGTGATAAAAAGCTGTGAAGATATGGGAATCCGGGGACCGTCCCTGATTGCCATGCAGGGGCCGTTTTCTGTGGAAATGAACCGGGCCATGCTAAAAAGCACGGGAGCAGGATGGCTGGTAACAAAGGAGTCGGGAAGCAGGGGCGGATTTGCAGAAAAGCTGCAGGCGGCGCAGGAGTGCGGCGTATCGGTGATTGTTTTGGACAGACCTGTGCAGGAAGATGGAATTTCTGTGGAGGAGGCCAGGGCGCAGATGCAGATTCTGGCAGGAAAGGCAGGCTGTACGTTTACAGAGCCTTCAGAAGAAAAGGATTACCTGAAAGAGGGGGAGGCTTCAGGGAAGAAAGAGCTTTTTCTTATCGGTATGGGAATGGGAGGAGCAGGACAGCTGACGCTGGAGGCAAAAAAGGCGCTGGAGAGCTGTCAGATTCTTTTCGGAGCGCCGCGGATGTTAAGGGATGTTGCCGCTTTGGCTCCCGGGGCTGAGAAGGTTTCTGTTTATCTGGCAGAGGATATCAGAGACTGGCTGAAAACGCACAGAGGGCAGAATGAGAGCTTTCGGGCTGCTGCGGTCTATTCGGGAGATACAGGATTTTACAGCGGAAGCAGGCAGCTTCTGGAGCTTTGGAAACGGGAGGAAGCAAACTGGCAGGTGCGGGTTTTCCCTGGAATTTCTTCGGTTTCTGCCCTGTGTGCGGAGCTGAAAACCTCCTGGGAGGATCTGTATCTGACCAGCGCTCACGGGAGAGACTGTGATCCCTCTGCTTTGCTGGAACAGCATAAACGTGTGTTTTTGCTGCTGGGAGGAAAGGATCCTCTGGCAGGACTTTGCAGACGTCTGACAGAGGCGGGCTGGGGACATGCGGGAGTCAGAGCCGGAATCTGCCTGGGGTATGACAATCAGCAGCTTATTCAGGACCGGGCAGACAGACTGCTCCGGGTACAGGCTGAGGGGCTGGTATCGGTGATATTGGAAAGAGAATGGAGTGACGGTACATATGAAGGATGAGGCATTTATCCGCGGGGCAATCCCCATGACAAAAAGTGAGGTGAGGGCGGTTTCTGTTTCCAGACTGGAGTTAAAGCCGGGGGATGTTCTTTATGACGTAGGCGCCGGTACCGGCTCTGTATCTGTGGAAGCGGCACTTTGTATTCCAGGAGGCAGGGTGTATGCCTTCGAGCAGAAGGAGGAGGGCTGCCGCCTGATACAGGCCAACGCCCGGAAACATGGAGTGAAAAATATAACCGTGGTTCCGGGAAAGGCTCCGGATACCTGGGAGGGCGTTCCGGCTCCTGATTGTGTTTTTATCGGGGGAAGCGGAGGAAAAATGACAGAGGTTCTGGAACGGGCCTTTGCCAGGAATCCCGCTGTCCGCGTGGTAGTCAATGTCATTGCCCTGGAAAGTCTCCATGAAATCCTGGAATACTGCAGGGGGAAAGCAATTGATCCGGAGGTGTCCTGTATTCAGGTATCAAGAACCTGTGTCAGAGGGCGGTATCACATGATGGAAGGTCAGAATCCTGTCTATGTGATTTCCTTTGGAGGCTCACAGAAAGACGCGGAAAAAGCAGAAGAGGAAGGTGAGGTTAAAACAAGGCAGATTCCCAGGATTCTGATTGCCTCACCGTCCAGCGGAAGCGGAAAAACAGTGATTACGGCGGGACTTCTTTCTCTTTTGAAAAACCGCGGCACAGCATGCGTTTCGTTTAAATGCGGACCGGATTATATTGATCCGATGTTTCACCGTCAGGTTCTTGGGATTCCAGGCTGCAATCTGGACAGCTTTTTTCTGGACAGAGATCAGGTGAGACAGCTGTTTCTGGAAAAGACAAAAGAGGCGCAGCTGGCGGTAACAGAGGGCGCTATGGGATTTTATGACGGAATCGGAGGAACCACACTTCAGGCCAGCGCCTGGGAGATTGCGGATATTACGAAAACTCCGGTGATTCTCGTTGTGGACGGAAAGGGAAGCAGTTTGTCTGTGGCGGCTCAGATTCACGGTTTTCAGACCTTTCGTCCTGACAGCCGGATTGAGGGCGTTATTTTAAACAGAACCTCTCCGGAAATGATGAAGAGGCTGAAGCCCTGCCTGGAGGCTTTGGGGATTTCCTGCATTGGCGCGGTTCCTGTCTGTGAGGAGGCAAAGCTGGAGAGCCGTCATCTGGGACTGACCATTCCGCAGGAACAGGAGGCGCTTCGGGAGCGGCTGGAGGCGCTGGGAGACAAAATGGAGGAATGGCTGGATATTCCGGAAATTCTGCGGATAGCCAGAGGCGCTCCGGAGCTTCCGGATACAGGGAGAGATCAGGAAGCCTTGGAAGGCAGCCGGGAAATCCGGGCGCTGCCGGAAAAAGTGAATCAGGCAGAGCCATTAAGACGGATGGGGGTTGCCCGTGACGAAGCCTTCTGTTTTTATTACGAGGAAAATCTGGAGTTCCTTCAGGAATGCGGCTGGGAGCTTGTTTTCTTTAGCCCTCTGCGGGATCCGCATCTGCCTCCGGCACTGGACGGGATTTTGCTGGGAGGAGGATATCCGGAGGTTTATGCCGAACAGTTAAGCGCCAATACGTCTATGCGGACAGAGATTGCACAGGCGGCGGCATCCGGCACGAAAATCCTGGCAGAGTGCGGAGGATTTTTGTATCTTCACCAGGAGCTTGAGGGAATGGATCATACCAGCTATCCCATGACCGGTGTGCTGGAGGGAAAAGGGTTTCGGAGAGAACGCATGACAAGATTCGGTTATATTTCTCTGGAAGACAGGGGAAACAGCGGAGAGAATATGATTTCAGGAAAGATTCGGGGGCATGAATTTCATTATTGGGAAAGCACGAATCCCGGAACAGCCATGTATGCAGGAAAGCCGTCTTCCAAAAGAGGATGGGACTGCATGATTCGGACAAAAACCATACTGGCAGGTTTTCCGCACCTGTACTATCGCTCTGCTCCGGAATGGATCCGGCAGTTTCTTGACAGGGGGGACCTGCGATGATTCATCTGATTACCGGCGGAAGCGCCAGCGGCAAATCGGCTTACGCAGAGAAGCTGGCAGTGGAGGCGGGAGAGAAAACAAGGTATTATCTGGCAGCGATGAAGCCCTGGGGAAAGGAAGGACAGGAGCGGGTAGAAGCAGAAGAAAACAGAAATCAGCAGGGTTTTACAACGGTAGAATGCTATACCTGCCGGGAACAGGCGGCCTTATCCCTCGGGGAAGAAAAGCCGGAGAAGAGGGTCATTCTTCTGGAATGCATGTCCAATCTGCTGGCAAATGAACAGTTTGAGGAGGGCGGCAGTGATCAGGAGATTCTGGCCCGCATCAGGGGGGGAATCCGAAGCTTGCAAAAACAGGCGGAAACCCTTATCATAGTAACCAATGAGGTGTTTTCCGACGGGAACATTTACGAGGAGGAGACAGTCCGTTATCTTCGTCTGCTGGGGGAAGTCAACAGGTTTCTGGCGCAGGAGGCGGACCGGGTAACGGAGGTTGTGTTTGGAATTCCCGTTGTGTGGAAAACAGAGCAGAGGGAAAAGAAAAAAGAGGAATGAGACAGATATGAGTGAACAGAGAGAAAAGGGGAAAACAGGCGGGCTGGCAGAAAGCCTTGTAATTGCATTTTCCATGTATTCCAGAATTCCCATGCCTATGGTTGCGTGGACGGAAAGGGGAATGAAATATGCCCTCTGCTTTTTTCCTGCAGTCGGGATTGCAGTCGGAGCTGCAGTGGCGGCATTCTGGTATTTGTCCCGCCTTTCGGGAATGGGAGAGTTGTCCCGCATTTGTGTGGAAACAGCTCTGCCTCTTCTGATTACCGGGGGAATTCATATGGATGGATTTCTTGATACGGTAGATGCAAGGAGTTCCCACCAGAGCAGAGAAAGAAAACTGGAAATTTTAAAAGATCCTCACGCGGGAGCGTTTGCTATTGCAGGCTGCAGTGTCTATCTTCTTTTTTATGCAGCGGCTTTTGCTGAATTGAGACCGGAGGCATTTCCGGGCATAGCAGGTATTTTTGTAATGTCAAGAGCATTAAGCGGCTACTCTGTTGTAACATTTCCCAAGGCAAAAAAAGACGGGCTTGTTACCGCCTTTGCAAAAGGGGCCAGCCAGGCGCCCGCAATTGTTTCCAGAACTTTGCTTTGCTGGTTTGCAGGCGGCTTTGTGTGGATATGGCTGACCGGAGGAGCTTTGATGGCGCTTGCGGCAGCGGCAGGGGCGGCAGCGGCATTTTTCTGGTACCGCAGGATGGCTCTCAGGGAATTCGGCGGAATCACAGGGGATCTGGCCGGATATTTTCTTCAGACGGCGGAGCTTTTGATGATAGGAGCAGCGGCTCTGGCAGGATAAAACAGGAAAAGGCAGGGACAGAGAGATGATTTTCATTATTGGAGGCAGCTTTCAGGGCAAAGAGGAATTTGCAAAAAAGCTGGCCGGGCAGCAAACGGCCAAAGAGGAGGACTGGGAGCAGCTTGTGTGCCGTGGAGACGAACCCTGGCAGAGGGCGCTGGAAAAGCCGTTTTTGATTAATTTTCATGGCTTTATCCGTCAGCTTCAGGAGACAGAGGAGGCAGAGAAGAAGACAGAGGAATTTCTCTGTCAGGTGCTGAAGGCAAAACCGCGGCTGATTACCATGGACGAGGTTGGCTGCGGGATTGTTCCTCTGACAAGGGAGGATCGGGACTACAGAGAGGCTGTGGGACGTGCCGGACAGAAACTGGCAGAAGCAGCCCGGGAGGTCTGGCGGATTCAGTGCGGGATCCCTGTAAGAATCAAGGAATAAGAAGTGGAGAAAGAAGCAATGGAACATATTTTAGCACTGTGGGGCGGATTCGTACTGGATTTTCTGATTGGAGATCCTCAGGACTGGTGGCATCCGGTGAGAAGCATCGGCTGGCTGATTGGGGTTCTGGAAAAGCAGCTCCGGCGGATTTTTCCCCGGACGAAGCAGGGAGAGCTGGCAGCAGGAGCAGTGCTGGTGTTTTTAACAGCAGGAATATCTGTGGGAGCGGCTGCCCTGGTTTTATGGGCGGCCGGGCAGATCCATCCGCTGGTGCGCTTCCTGGTTATGTGCGTCATGTGCGGCCAGCTTCTGGCGGCCCGGTCACTGGAGAAGGAAAGCGGAAAAGTTCGGGTTTTTCTGGAGCAGGGAGATACAGAGGGAGCCAGACAGGCGGTTTCCATGATTGTGGGACGTGATACAAAACGGCTGACAGAAGAGGGAATTGCCAAAGCAGCAGTAGAAACGGTGGCGGAAAATGCTTCGGACGGAGTAATCGCTCCTTTGCTGTGGATGCTGGTGCTGGGGCCTCTGGGCGGCTTCTTTTACAAGGCAGTGAATACCATGGATTCCATGGTCGGTTATAAAAATGAACGTTATCTGTATTTTGGAAGAGCGGCAGCTTATACAGATGATGCAGTGAACTGGATACCGGCCAGACAGACTGCTCTTTTTTTCATTCTGGCAGCCTGGATGCTTCCGGGAATGAATGGAAAAGAGGCGTGGAGAATCTGGAGACGGGATCGAAGATGCCATAAAAGCCCCAACTCGGCTCAGCCGGAGGCCGCCTGCGCCGGGGCTCTGGGAGTGCAGCTGGCCGGTGATGCCTGGTATTTCGGGGTGCTTCATAAAAAGCCTGTAATTGGCGACGGAAAACGTCCGGTTGAGGCAGAGGACATCCGGAGAGCTTCCCGTCTTATGTATACAGCATCTGCGGCAGCTTTGGCGGCAGGTACGGCTGCAGCAGTTTTTCTGGCTGTCCTGTAGAAAAAATTGCTTGGAGGAAATGATGACATCAGAATACAATACAAAATCAGCGTTTCGGGAAGCCCCGGCCGGGGAACATGGAGGTGACTGTTACCGGAATTCTGTGGACTGTGATTTTTCCATAAATTTAAATCCTCTGGGAATGCCAAAGGAAGTAGGAGAGGCCGTAAAAAATGGAGCTGAGGGGTGGGAGCGGTATCCGGATCCTTTGTGTCAGCAGCTGACGGAGGCGATTGCAGAAAAATTCCAGTTCCGGCCGGAAATGATTTTATGCGGAAACGGGGCCGCGGATTTGATTTTTCAGGTAGTTCTTGCAGAGAGGCCGAAAAAGGCCCTGGTGCTTTCCCCGTCATTTTCTGAGTATGAGCAGGCTCTGCGGGCATTTGACTGCCAGGTTCTTTCTTTTCCGCTGAAGGAGGAGGAAGGCTTTGTTCCTGATGTGGACAGGATGACAGAGTTTATAGCAGATGCCTCCGGAAAAAAGGTGGATATGGTATTTTTCTGCAATCCCAACAACCCGTCAGGGATTGCAGTGGAAAGAGAGCAGGTGGAGAAGCTGGCAGCTTTCTGTCTGAAGAACAGGGTGCGTCTGATACTGGACGAGTGCTTCTGCGAATTTCTGGAGAATCCCCGGCGGGTGACCATGACAGGCCGGGCAGAGAGGTATCCCAATCTGATGATTCTTCGGGCCTTTACAAAGACCTATTCCATGGCCGGGCTGCGTCTGGGCTTTGCTGTCTGTTCGGATCCGGGGCTTTTAAAAAAAATGGCGTCTCTCCGGCAGCCGTGGAGTGTGTCTCTTCCTGCCCAGGAGGCAGGGGTGGCAGCTCTTTCTGTTCCGGAGACGTATCTGGAACAAACAAGAAGGCTTCTTCGGGAGGAACGTCCGTTTTTAAAAAAGGGACTGGAGGAGCTGGGATACCGGGTATTTGATTCCATGGTGAATTTTCTTCTGTTTTACGATTCGCGGGGACAGGAAAGCGGTCTCTGGGAACAGTGCAGACAGCGGAAAATACTGATTCGTGACTGCCGGAATTTTTCCGGACTGGGTCCCGGATATTACAGAATCTGTATTCGGGGCAGAGAAGAAAACAGCCGTCTTTTAAAGGTGCTGAAGGAACTGGAGAAGGAAGGGCAGACGGGCTGAAAAACAGCCGGAAGGGAGAAGGGTGTCTATGAATTTATATCGTATTATCCTGGTAGATGATGAGGAAGAGGTGCGCAAGGGCATTATCCGTAAAATTGACTGGGAAACCCTGGGATTCCAGGTAGTGGGGGATGCAGAAAACGGGCAGGACGCCCTAGAAAAAATCGAGCAGCTGGAGCCGGATGTGGTTATGACGGATATCCGGATGCCGTATATGGACGGTTTGACACTGACCTCCTGGATCCGGCAGAAATATCCTTCTGTAAAGGTTTTGATTTTTTCCGGCTTCGATGATTTTGAGTACGCGCAGCAGGCAATCAAGCTGAATGTAACAGAGTATATTTTAAAGCCGGTAAATGTGGAGGAGCTGACTCAGATCTTAAACAGAGTCCGGGAAAACCTGGATCAGGAAATCGAACAGCGGCGTGATGTGGACAGATTCCGGGAAAGCTATTTAAACAGTCTCCCCATTCTCAGAGAGCTGTTTTTAAACGATATGGTAAGAGGCAATATGCCTGCAGAGGATATCCGGCAGAAGCTGGAGGAATACAAAATTGATATTTTAGGGGCGGAAAAATGGCTGACTGCAGTGATCAATGTGGAGAATGAAACCGCGGAGGAAACCGGCCTTACTCTCCATCAGGAAAAAGAACTCATTCCCATTTCCGTAAAGAGTCTGCTGGAGGACAATCTGAAGGATTACTGCAGGTTTACGGCATTTAACTCAGCTGTTGGAATTACACTGATTGCGGCAGTGGACGGAGAGAAGAAGCAGACCTCGCTGATTGACCTTCTGGGGGATATCTGCAAGGAGATCAAGCGGATTCTTCAGGTGACAGTTACCATTGGAATCGGATATTTCTGCATGGATCTGGAACAGCTTCCGGCTGCTTATCAGTCAGCGGTGGATGCCCTAGGCTATCAGGAAATCGTGGGAACAGGAAATATCATTTACATCAACGACATGGAACCGGTCAGCCGGGGAAAGCTGCAGCTGGAAACCAGGGATGAGGCGGATCTGATTGCGGCAGTGAAATTTGGAACCAGGGAAAAGATTGAGGCGGCAGCCAGAAGCTTTGCCTCCCGCATGGAGAGCGCAAGGGTACATATGCGCCAGCAGCAGGTATATCAGATGTCGATTATCAACTGTCTGATCCGGCTGATGCAGCAGCAGGATCTGGATTTGGGCGCCATGTTCGGAACCGATGAAATGTATGGAAAGGTGATTTACGGCAACATGAAGCCGGAGGAATTTGCTTCTGTAATTACAGAGGTGGGATGCCGGATGAATGAGGCTATGAACCGGGAGAGAGATAAGACGGCCAAAAAGGTGATTCTGGAGGCAAAGCAGTATATTCTGGATCACTATCAGGATCCGGAGCTTTCTGTAGATGTGATGTGCCGTCAGCTGCACATGAGCCCGGCTTATTTTTCCACAGTATTCAAAAGGGAAACGGGACAGACTTATATTGCCTATCTGACAGAGGTGCGTCTCGACAAGGCAGTGGAGCTGTTAAATACCACAGATGATAAGACCTATGTGATCGCCCAGAAGGTGGGATATCAGGAGCAGAATTATTTCAGTTATGTGTTTAAAAAACGGTTTGGCATATCTCCCACCAAGTTTCGGGGAAGCCAGCATTAGAACGTCTGAAGGAAAAAGCCTGGAGAAGAGAAGGGGGAATTATGGAACAGCCGCAGAAAAAAGAGTTTTTTTCCAGGGGGAGTATCCGATACACTATATTTGTCTATTTTACAGTCAGCGCTCTGGTAATTATTCTTCTTACCGGAATGTCTCTTTATGTCCGTCTTTCCGGACAGCTGAAGGAGACGGTGAGAAATGAAAATCAGGTGCTTTTAAGTCAGGTAAACCGTTCTGTGGATGCATACCTGCGGACGATTATGAAGCTGTCGGATTCCCTTTATTACGGAGTAATAAAAAATGCAGATCTGTCTTCCGGAACAGTGAGCAGTGAGCTTACACTTTTGTATGACAACAATAAGGACGATATTTCCAATATTGCCCTTCTTTCTAAAGATGGAAGGCTGATTGAGGCGGTGCCGGCAGCCAGACTGAAAACAGGTCTGGATATGACGCAGGAGCAGTGGTTTTCTGCCACTCTGGAACGGCCGGACAATATGCATTTTACCAAGCCTCATGTCCAGTATATTTTTGACAACAATGAAAAACAGTACCGGTGGGTGATTTCCCTGACCAGGGCTGTGGAGATTACAGACGGAACCTCCACGGAGCAGGGCGTATTGCTGATTGACATTACCTATGCCAGCTTAAAGCAGCTTCTTGATAATGTGACCCTGGGAAATGAGGGATATCTGTATATGGTCAGCAGTGACGGACAGCTGATTTACCATCCGAAAATGCAGCTGATTGATGCCGGGCTGGCGGAGGAAAATCTTCAGCAGGCAGCCGTATACCGGGACGGAAGCTACCGGGAGGAGTATCAGGGAGAGGTACGCGAGATTACGGTGAAATCCGTAGGCTACACAGGATGGAAGCTGATAGGAGTAACCCCTGAGCAGGGATTTTCTTTAAACAATATAAAAACGAATTTGTTTGTAGCCTTTGTAAGCGCCTTTTTCCTGTTTATTCTTACCCTTATCAATGCCTATATTTCCAACAGGATTACGATTCCCATTCAGAAGCTGGAGGAATCAGTGGGAGAGCTGGAGGCAGGAAAGCTGGATGCCCGGATTTATACAGGAGGCTCCTATGAGATTCAGCATCTGGGCCGGTCTATCGGCGATATGGCGGCGCGGATTCAAAAACTGATGGATGATATTGTAGCGGAGCATGAGTCAAAACGGAAAAGTGAATTCGATACACTCCAGTCACAGATTAACCCGCATTTTCTCTATAATACGCTGGATATTATTGTCTGGATGATTGAAAACGAACAAAAGGCCGAGGCAGTAAAGATTGTCACGGCGCTGGCCCGTTTTTTCCGCATCAGTTTAAGCAAGGGAAAAAGTATTATTACAGTCCGGGATGAACTGGAGCATGTGCGCAATTATCTGATGATTCAGCAGATGCGGTTTAAAAACAAGTTTGAATATGAAATCGATGCGGATCCGGAATCACTGAATCTGGCCAGTCTGAAGCTGATGCTGCAGCCTCTGGTGGAAAATGCCATTTATCACGGAATGGAGTTTATGGACGGAGACGGAGAAATCCTGATACAGACCCGTCTGGAAGGCGAGGGCCTGTGGTTTACAATCCGGGATAACGGCCTGGGAATGCCTCAGGAGCAGGCAGAGTCTCTTTTAAGCGACAAAGCGCCGGTTCACAGCAGTACGGGAAAGGGTTCCGGAATCGGAGTGAAAAATGTGAATGAGAGAATCCGGCTGTATTTTGGAAAAGAGTACGGTCTGTCTATTCTTTCAGAGCCGGATGAGGGAACAACGATACGCATTCATTTACCGGCAGTACCCTATGAAGAGATTCTGAAAAAGGAGAGGCAATGAATACAAAAAAAGGAAAAATAGTATGGTTTCTTTATGTGGTCCTGCTGGTTTTTCTGTTTCTGGCATCTTCTACGGATTTGATTATTAAAGAAAAGAAAAATGAGATTTTTCCGATTTCCGTTGTAATAGAGGATTCGGATGATGCAGATTATGTGAATTTCAGAAAGGGCATGGAGCTTGCTGCATCGGAACTGAATGCAGATGTCAGTTTTATTACACTTTACGATAAAAATGATCTGGAGCAGCAGCGGGCTTTGATGGAAAGGGAACAGCAGGACGGCGCGAAAGCCCTGATTGTATCACCGGTTAACGGGGAAAAGCTGGAAAAGGATATTGCAGGAAGCCGTCTGAATATTCCTGTGATTCTTCTGAATTCCCGTCTGGAAACATCCTCCGCAGCCTGTGTGGCAGCGCCGGATTATGTGGAGATGGGAAAACAGCTGGCAGAACAGATTACAGTTACCCACGAAAAGCGGGTTCCTGTCTGCCTGGTGGGAGAAGCGGGAAGAACCTTTGCTTCTGTAAAATTTGAAGAGGGGCTCCGGCAGGTTCTGGAGCCTTCCGGAAGAGAGGTGCTTCTGTACGAAAAATCGGAGGAGGAGAATTATCAGGCTCTGTTAGGACGGGTGTTTCAGATGAAATGGCAGAGCATGGTATTTGTGGCCCTGGATCAGGAAAGCATTCTTGGCCTGGCCGAAATATTTGAAGACAGCATCCGCCTTCAGGCTTATGCAGACGGACTGTATGGAAGAGGAACCAGTCTGGCGGTTTTAAATGCCCTGGATCGGGGAACCATAGACGGACTTTGCGTAACAGATGATTTCGGAATTGGCTATCTAAGCGTGGCAAGCGCAGTAGAAGCAGCAAAAAACGGACGATGCAGAATCAAAATCCGTCCTCAGGAAAGCTATTATATTGAACGGAAGGATTTGAGAACAGCGGAATTTGAAAAAATGCTGTATCCGATTGAGTAGCAGGAAAAGGAGAGTAGAATTATGAAGGGGAAAAAGAAACTGCTGGCTGTTTGCCTGTTCCTTTGCTGCGGGATATTTCTTGGCGGCTGTCAAATGGGAAAAACAGAGGAAGAAAAGAACTCCATCCGCATCGGGGTCAGTCTATACCGGGGAGATGATACTTTTATCAACAACATCCGGAGCGAGCTGGAAAAGCAGGCGAAAAGCTACGAACAGCAGACCGGAATCCGGGTAACTCTGGATATTCAGGATGCCAAGGGAAATCAGAATACCCAGAACAATCAGGTAGAGCGCTTTATTTCTTTAGGGTGCGATGTGGTCTGCATCAATCCTGTAGACAGAACCAACGCGGCAGTGGTGATTGACAAGGCTATGGCTGCCCAGGTTCCGGTTGTGTTTTTTAACAGACAGCCGGTGGAGGAGGACATGGATCGCTGGGATCAGCTGTACTATATCGGAATCGATGCAAAGGAATCCGCGGTGCTTCAGGGAACCATTCTGGTGGAACAGTACAAAAAAAATCCCAGACTTCTGGATCGGAATGGAGACGGCGTTGTCAGCTATGTGCTTCTGGAAGGGGAAAGCAGCCACCAGGATGCGGTAATCCGTACAGAGTGGGCCATTCGGACCCTGAAGGATCACGGGGTTCCTGTGGAAAAGCTGACCGGCGGAATTGCCAACTGGGAGAGAAGCCAGGCCTCCGCTTTGATGGAGCAGTGGCTGGAGGCGTATCCGGATCAGATTGAGCTGGTGATCAGCAACAATGACGATATGGCTCTGGGAGCCATTGACGCCATGGAGAGAATGGGTGCCAAGGACATTCAGGTAGTGGGAATTGACGGTACGATTCCGGGAATCGAAGCAGTGGAAAGCGGAAAAATGCTGGGAACAGTTTCCAGTGATAAAGAAAAGTTTGCCTGGGCGATTTTTTCCATTGCGGCGGACAAGGCCATGGGGCAGCCTGTCCGAGAGGAGCTGCAGAAGGAACTGGAAGAGGGGAAATATTATCGAGGTCCCCAGAAAATTGTCGAAATCGGACAGGAAAATTAGAAAAAGCGAAAAAAATTTATAATACTCCGAAGAAAAATTATAGAAAATATTACAAAAAAGAGTTATAATAAATTTGTCGGTGGGACAAAATGACGAAAACCGACAGATTACGCGAAACAGAACACGCGAATGTAAAGGGAGGTAATTACAATGAAATTAACAAGAAAAGTTATGGCATTGGCAATGGCGTCTACAATGGCAGTGTCCCTGACAGCATGTGGCGGCGGCAAGGAAGCTGAGACTACTGCAGCACCGGCAGCAGCCGAGACCACTGCAGCAGCAACAGAGGCAGCAAAAGAAGCTGAGACTACTGCAGCTGCAGCAGAAGAGAGCGTAGCAGCTGGTGGAAACATCGGTGTCTGCATTTATAAATTTGATGACGCTTTCATGACCACATACCGGAATGCACTTCAGGAGATTCTGGAAGGCAAGGGCTATACCGTAACTTTCATGGATGGTAAGAATGACCAGGCTGAGCAGAACAACCAGATCAACAACTTTATTGCACAGGGCGTTGATGCTCTGATTATCAACCCGGTTATGACTTCTGCAGCAGATCAGATTATCGCTACTGTTAAGGATGCAGATATCCCGACTGTTCTGATTAACCGTGAGCCGACCGCTGAGCAGATGTCTGCTTATGAGAAGCTGGTTTATGTTGGATGTGACGCACGTCAGTCCGGTACCATGCAGGGTGAGCTGATTCTGGATACCGAGACCAAGGGCGATATCAATGGTGACGGCAAGATTTCTTACATTATGATTCAGGGTGACCCGGAGAACGTAGATGCTCAGTATCGTACCGAGTTCTCTGTAAAGGCTCTGACTGACGCAGGTATGGAAGTTGAGCAGCTTGACCTGCAGCGTGGTGACTGGGATCGTAACAAGGGCCAGGAAATCGCACAGAACGACCTTGCTAAATTTGGTGATGAGATCGAAGTTGTTTTCTGTAACAACGACGATATGGCTATTGGTGCACTGCAGGCTATTCAGGCAGCAGGCAGAACTGTAAACGAAGATATCTACCTGGTAGGTGTTGATGCTCTGGACGCAGCTCTGAACGAGGTTGCAGCAGGCAACATGACCGGTACTGTTTTAAATGATGCAAACGGCCAGGCTGAGGGCGCTGTAGAGGCTATGGAAGCTCTTCTGGGCGGAAAGACCTATGCATCCGGCGAACAGTCCATTTACGTAGACTACGTAAAGGTTACTCCGGAGAACGTAGCTGATTTCCAGTAAGCTGTGTAAAAAAGATATGAGACAGGGTGTGTGTGCGTATGGTGCACGCACCCTTTTTAAAGAGATAGCAGAATTTGCAGTTGGGAACGGGTACTTTGCTGTAAAATTTTCTTTGCCGATCAGAATGGAGGCAGATGGAAACAGAATAAACAAAGGGGGTCAGCAAATTGTCAGATTATCGTTTGGAAATGCATAATGTCGTAAAGACATTTCCAGGCGTAAAGGCGTTGGATGGCGCGCAGCTTCAGCTGCGTCCGGGAACGGTACATGCTCTGATGGGAGAAAATGGTGCCGGAAAATCCACCCTGATGAAGTGCATGTTTGGAATCTACCACATGGACGAAGGGGAAGTCATTTACGAGGGAGAAAAGGTACAGATTAAAGGGCCGCTGGATGCTCTTAACCGCGGAATTGCTATGGTTCATCAGGAGCTGCAGCCGATTCCGGAAAGAAGTATCGGAGAAAATATTTTCGTAGGACGGTATCCTACCAAAAAGATTGGTCCGATTACTGTGGTGGATCATGAAAAAATGTACGCAGATGCAGCAAAGGTGCTGGAGGAGGTTCATCTGAACTTTGATCCCAGAGCAAAACTTGGAAGCCTTTCTGTATCGCAGATGCAGCTGGTGGAAATTGCCAAGGCGGTTTCTGCAGACTGTAAAGTACTTATATTAGATGAGCCGACCTCTTCCCTGACTGCGGCAGAGGTAGAGGCGCTGTTTACAATTATCAATGAGCTTCGCGACAAGGGCGTCAGCATGGTTTATATCAGCCATAAAATGGACGAAATCCTGCGAATCAGTGATGATGTTACAATCATGCGGGATGGTCAGTATATCGGAACCTGGGAAGCGAAGAATTTAACAACTGATTTTATTATTACGAAAATGGTAGGACGTGAGCTTTCTGACCTGTATCCGACCCGTAGCAATACACCGGGTGAGGTTATTTTCAAGGTGGAAGACTTTACATCCATTAATCCCAAGAGCTTCCGTCATGCCAGCTTTGAGCTGCGCAAAGGCGAGATTCTTGGTGTAGCCGGTCTGGTAGGCGCCCAGCGTACAGAGCTGATGGAAGGACTTTTTGGTCTTCGCAGCCATACCACTGGTAAAATTACATATAAGGGAAAAGAACTTGTGATTAATCAGCCAAAGGATGCCATCAATAACGGTATCGCTATGCTGACGGAGGATCGCCGGGCAACCGGTATTCTCGGAGTTCTTTCGATAGCGGATAATGTTTCCATTTCATCTCTGAATCAGTATCTGATTGGCGGAGTGATGCTGGATGACGCAAAAATTGAAAAGCTGGTTCAGGATAATGTGGCAAAGCTTTCCATTAAAACACCGTCATCTAAAACTCAGATTCAATCTCTTTCCGGCGGTAACCAGCAGAAGGTGCTGATCAGCCGCTGGCTGGCAAATGATCCGGATGTTTTTATCATGGACGAGCCCACACGAGGTATCGATGTAGGTGCCAAGTATGAGATTTACTGTATTATTGCTGAGATGGCAAAACAGGGTAAGAGCATTATTATGATTTCTTCTGAAATGTCTGAACTGATTGGTATGTCTGACCGGGTTATGGTAATGTGTGACGGTCGGGTAACCGGATTTATTGACGGTGATAAGGCAAATCAGGAAAATATCATGGCGCTGGCTACCAAGTTTGAATAAGGAGGAGACATTATTATGCAAAAATCATTTGATATAAAAAAATTTCTGTCAAATAATGCGATCATTATTCTGATCTGTATTCTGGCAGCTTTTACCGGTGCAGTTACAAAAAACTTTTTTACGGTAAATAACTTTAAAAACCTGGTTGTAAACGTATCCCCGCGTTTCATCATTGCCTGCGGCGTATCCGGATGTCTGATTACCAAGGGTACTGACCTGTCTGCAGGTCGTGCAGTTGGTCTGGCAGCATGTCTTTCTGCTATGATGCTGCAGAGCATGGATTACGCAGCCCGCATGTTCCCGTGGATGCCTGATATTCCGTGGCCGGTTGCCCTTATTATTGTTATGGCAGTCATGGGCGGATTTGGCGCCATCAACGGTGTTGTTATTGCCATGCTGAAGGTTCCTCCGTTTATCGCTACTCTGGGTATGCAGACAATTATTTACGGTCTCTGCTCCCTGATTACCGATAACCAGCCGATGGGCGGATACAAGAAGAGTTACCTGAAGGTTGCAAGCGGCTCAGTAGGACCGATTCCTTATCTGCTGATTTTCGCTATTGTAGTAGGTGCTTTTTTCTGGTTCTTATACAATAAGACCCGTCATGGTAAATATATGTACGCAATCGGCGGCAACGAAAGTGCTGCACAGGTAGCAGGTGTAAATGTAACGGCTTCCCTGATTCGTATTTATGTACTGGCAGGCTGCATGTATGCTCTGGCAGGCTTCCTGGTAGGTGCAAAGGCAGGCGGCGCTTCTACAGCAACAGGTATGGGCTATGAGCTGGAAGCAATTGCTGCATGTACCATCGGCGGTGTATCTGCAAATGGTGGTGTTGGTAGTGTCGGCGGTATTCTGGTCGGCGTACTGGTATTTGAGATCCTGAAGATTTGTCTCCAGTTCCTGGGCGTGGATCCGGCATACACCTATATTGCACAGGGTCTTGTAATCATTGTTGCGGTTGCACTCGACCTGCGGAAATATCTTGCAAAGAAATAATAGACTGGTGTGATTGACAGAATGGAAGAAAATTTACAGGAAAAAACAGAGGCTGTGTCCCGGACTGATGCAGTCTCTGATAAAGAAACTGTTCTGGAAGAACAGCCTCAGCAGGTAAACAAATTGTATGAGAATTTTCGCCATATACCTTTGAAATATCTGGATCGTTTTATTGCCGGATGTATCATCCTTCTGGTTTTGGTTGTGGTGATTGGTATTTTTCAGGCAGTACATTAAGAAATCCCCCGGGCGTTCAGCGCTTCCGGGGGATTCCTTTGCTTAACCGGCTGTTCTGATATTCTCCGGAAAAGGTCACATCACGTCCAAACCAGGAGGGCGGGGTAAAGGCATTGGCTTCCTCCACAGAGGAAAATTCCACTTCAGCCAGCATAAGTCCCTCATATGTGCCGGAGAACACATCCAGTTCCACCTGCAGTCCGCTTCCTTCCAGCTTCTTTTTGTAGCGTTTTTTCGTCAGGACAATGCCGTCGGCCTTGGCAAGCAGGTGGTGATAGGCTTCCTGGTTTAAGGGAAGATTGTACTCCTCCCGGGCAAGAAGTCCTTTGGATTTGTAGGTCATATAGTATTCATCGCCGTCCCTTCGCACCCGGACTACAGGATCCGTGCAGAGATAGGCCTGTTCGATGAATCGGCAGTCCCAGGAAAGATAATCCGCGGGCGGCTCAGATACCAGGTATTTTCGTTCGATTTCCAAAAATAATCCCTCCATTTGCTTTGATGATACCAGATTATAGCGGAAACAGGATAAAAAAGAAAGGGATCGGAGGAGAAAATGTGTTTTTTCGGCCAAAAGTCAGGAAAAATACTGGAATTATACGAAAAATAGGACTGGTAATTAAGAAAAGACTATGATATAATGCTATCTTGAAGTGTGGCGCCCTGCCGTGACGACCATACATAGATGTAAGGAGGAAACTTGAAATGAGTTTACAAGTAGAAAAGTTAGAAAAGAACATGGCGAAATTAACCGTAGAAGTACCGGCAGAGCAGTTCGAGGCAGCTCTTAAAACTTCTTTCCAGAAGAATAAGAACAAGTTCAGCATTCCTGGCTTCCGTAAGGGAAAAGCTCCCCAGGCAATGGTTGAGAAGATGTATGGTGTCGGTGTTCTTTACGATGACGCTATTGATACACTGCTGGATTCCACCTATGCAGACGCTGTTAAGGAGAGCGGACTGGATATCGTTTCCAGACCGGAGATTGGAATTGAGCAGATCGAGAAAGGCAAAACCTTTATCTACACAGCTCTGGTAGCAGTTAAGCCGGAAGTAACCCTGGGCGAGTACAAGGGTGTTGAAGTGGAAAAGGCAAAACCGGAAGTAACAGATGCTGACGTTGAGGCTGAGTTAAAGAAGGTTCAGGATCAGAACTCCAGAATGGTAAATGTTGAGGATCGTGCAGTTGAGGACGGCGACCATACCGTAATCGACTTTGAGGGATTTGTAGACGGACAGCCTTTCGAGGGCGGCAAGTCTGAGGCTTATCCGCTGGTAATCGGCTCTCACTCCTTCATCGATACCTTCGAAGAGCAGCTGATCGGCAAGAACATCGGTGACGAGGTAGAAGTGAATGTAACCTTCCCGGCTGAGTATCATGCAGCAGAGCTGGCAGGAAAGCCGGCTGTATTTAAGGTAAAGATCCACGAGATCAAGACCAAGGAGCTGCCGGAGCTGAACGATGAGTTCGCAGGCGAGGTTTCCGAGTTTGAGACCATGGATGAATATAAATCCGATATCCGGGCAAAACTTGCAGAGACAAAGCAGCAGCAGGCTACTACCGAGAACGAGAACAACGTAGTAGAGAAGGTTGTTGAGAATGCAGCCATGGAGATTCCGGATGCTATGATCGACGAGCAGGTTCGTGAGATGATCAATGACTATGCGCGCAGAATGCAGAGCCAGGGTATTTCTCTGGAGCAGTATATGCAGTTCACCGGCATGACCATCGAGAAGCTGCAGGAGCAGTCCCGTCCGCAGGCTGAGAAGAGAATCCGTACCCGTCTTGTTCTTGAGGCTGTTGTTGCAGCTGAGAACATTCAGGTATCTGATGAGGCTGTAGACGCTGAGATCGCTAAGATGGCAGAGACCTACAAGATGGAAGCTGACAAGGTAAGAAGCATTATGGGCGAAGCCGGTATCGCTCAGATGAAAGAGGATATGGCTGTTCAGGAGGCAGTAGACTTCCTGGTAGCAGAGGCTAATCTGGTTTAATTAAGATATTTCAAACGACAGAGGCGGGTTTCCGGTACAGCCGGAAACCTGTATCTGTATCAGGATTTTTATCACAGGAATTGCGTCCTGTGATACAGATATGCTCCGCGAGGATGCGCACTGCGGACCAGAGGAAAAGGCTGATGACGCGGCAGCGCTCCGACAGGGGAATGTGCCTGAGCACATTCTTTTTCACGGAATTTGCAGAAAGAAAGAACAGGAGGATTTGACCATGGCATTAGTACCTTATGTGATTGAGTCAACCAGCAGAGGAGAACGTTCTTACGATATTTATTCCCGTTTATTAAAAGAGAGAATTATTTTCCTTGGAGAAGAAGTCAATGATGTTTCTGCCAGTCTGGTAGTAGCACAGCTTCTGTTCCTGGAGTCTGAGGATCCGGGCAAGAATATTAACTTATATATTAACAGCCCCGGCGGTTCTGTAACTGCCGGTATGGCAATTTACGATACCATGAACTACATTAAGTGCGATGTGTCTACGGTCTGCATCGGCATGGCTGCCAGCATGGGAGCATTCCTTCTGGCAGGCGGTGCAAAGGGCAAGCGTTTTGCCCTGCCTAATGCAGAGGTGATGATTCACCAGCCGTCCGGCGGCGCACAGGGCCAGGCTACAGAGATTCAGATTGTAGCTGAAAAAATCCTGCAGACCAGAAAAAAATTAAATGAGATTCTGGCTGCCAACACCGGTCAGCCATACGAGGTTATCTGCCGCGATACGGAGCGCGATAATTACATGACTGCCGAGGAGGCTATGAAGTACGGTTTGATTGACCGGGTGATTGAAAAACACTAGGAAAGGATAGAGGTGTGCCAATATGCCGAACAGACCTGAGGACAGAGTCAGATGTTCTTTTTGCGGGAAACCCCAGGAACAGGTAAAAAAGCTGATTGCAGGGAATAATAACGTATTTATCTGTGACGAGTGCATTGACCTTTGTGCAGAGATTCTGGAAGAGGAAATGGATGATAATGAGGAAGTGGATCTGGGGGAGATCAACCTTCTCAAGCCAAAGGAGATCAAGGCATTTCTTGATGAATATGTGATTGGCCAGGATGCGGCAAAGAAAGCCCTTTCTGTAGCTGTTTATAATCACTACAAGCGGATTACCTCCGCAAAAGACATGGAAGTGGATATCCAAAAGAGTAATATTCTGCTGCTGGGACCGACCGGTTCCGGAAAGACCTACCTGGCACAGACTCTGGCAAAGGTTCTCAACGTCCCCTTTGCCATTGCAGATGCGACTGCTCTGACAGAAGCCGGATATGTAGGCGAGGATGTGGAAAATATTCTTTTGAAGCTGATTCAGGCGGCAGACGGAGATATTCACCGTGCAGAGTACGGGATTATTTACATTGACGAGATTGATAAGATTACGAAAAAATCCGAAAATGTATCCATTACGAGAGATGTGTCCGGAGAAGGGGTACAGCAGGCTCTTTTAAAGATTCTGGAGGGAACCGTTGCCAGTGTTCCTCCCCAGGGAGGCAGAAAGCATCCCCATCAGGAGCTTTTGCAGATTGATACCACCAATATTCTCTTTATTTGCGGCGGAGCCTTTGACGGTCTGGAGAAGATTGTAGAAAGCCGGCTCAGTGCAGGCTCCATTGGCTTTAACGCAGAGGTAGTAGATAGAAACAAGACGGATATTGATGAACTTTTAAAACAGGCTGAACCGCAGGATCTGGTAAAATTTGGTCTGATTCCGGAATTTATCGGACGTGTACCGGTTGTAGTTTCTCTGGAACTGCTGGATGAGGATGCTCTGGTGCAGATTTTGTCTGAGCCGAAGAATGCCCTGACCAAGCAGTATCAGAAGCTGTTTGAGCTGGATGATGTTAAGCTGGAATTTACCCGGGATGCCCTGGCAGAGGTGGCAAAGCAGGCAGTTGCCAGAAAGACCGGCGCCAGAGGCCTTCGCTCCATTCTGGAGTCTGTGATGATGGATCTGATGTATGAGGTTCCGTCTAACAACAATATTGGTATTTGTACCATTACCCGTCAGGTGGTCGATGGAACTGGAGAGCCGGAGCTGGTATACCGTGATACGGCTGTGCCGCATAAGACACTCTCCCAGAGACTGAAGAAGGATAAAACAGGCGAGATTGCCTGAGAAAGCAATGGAGAAATGGGGGCGTAATGCTCCCATTTTGCTTTATCACTGGAAAATGCTTCCTATGAGATAAAACGCTTCGCAAACGAAGAAAACTATAAATGTTGAAAGGAAAAAAGGAAATATATGCAGCAGATAATCGTGACGATGCCGGTAATTGCCCTGCGCGGCCTTACCGTGCTGCCCGGCATGACAGTCAGCTTTGATATCAGCCGTGCAAAATCTGTAGCGGCGGTAGAAAAGGCTATGGTCAGCGATCAGAGAGCCGGACTTTTTACCCAGAAGGATCCGGAAAATGCAGATCCGTCCCTGGATCAGCTCTATCACATTGGAACTATTGTGCGGATCAAGCAGCTGGTAAAAATGCCCGGAGGAATTATCAGAGTCATGGTAGAAGGTCTGGTAAGGGCAGAGCTTCTGGAGCTGGACAGCGAGGAGCCATCTCTGATTGGTGAGGTTTTAGAGTCTCCGGTTCTGGAAGGCGAGGAAGACTATGTAACCTCAGAGGCCATGATCCGGGTGCTGAAGGACAAGTCAGAGGAATATGGAAAACAGCATCCGAAATTTGCAAAAGAGGTTTTGCCGAACCTTCTGCGCTGTGAAAAGCTGTCTCCCCTGATGATGCAGATGGCAAGCGAAATGCCCTGGGATTACCGGATTCGCCAGCAGTATTTAGAGGCTGCCAATGAGGATGAGCAGTATGAGGTGATTGTTGCCAGCCTGGTAAATGAGGTAGAGATTTCCAGAATTCGCCGGGAATTTCAGGAAAAAGTAAAGCAGAGTATTGATCAGAACCAGAAAGAGTATATTCTGCGGGAGCAGATGAAAATCATCCGTGAGGAGCTGGGGGAGGATCCGGTTTCCGATGCAGATGAGTATGAGAAGCAGCTCCAGGCTCTGAAGGCGGACAAGGAAGTGAAGGAAAAGCTTCAGAAGGAAATCGAACGGTTCAAGGGAATGCCGGGAGGAAGCCAGGAGGCCAACGTACTGCGCACCTACATAGAGACGCTTCTGGAGCTGCCCTGGAATAAAATGTCCCGGGATAATAATAATTTAAAGCATGCAGAGGAAATTCTTGAAGAGGATCATTATGGCCTGGAAAAGGTAAAAGAAAGGGTTCTTGAATACCTGGCTGTGCGGATTCTTACGAAGAAGGGAACCAGTCCCATTATCTGTCTGGTAGGACCGCCGGGAACAGGAAAAACCTCCATTGCCCGGTCTGTGGCAAGAGCGCTGGGGAAAAAGTATGTCCGCATCAGTCTGGGCGGCGTCCGTGATGAGGCGGAAATCCGCGGTCACAGAAAAACTTATGTAGGCGCTATGCCAGGACGCATGGTAGACGGGCTGCGTCAGGCCGGAGTGGCAAATCCGCTGATGCTTCTGGACGAGATTGACAAAGTCAGCAGCGACTATAAGGGAGATACTTTTTCCGCACTTCTGGAGGTGCTGGACGGAGAGCAGAATGTGAAATTCCGGGATCACTATGTGGAGGTTCCCATTGATCTGTCCAATGTTCTTTTTATTGCAACAGCCAACACAACACAGACCATTCCGCGTCCGCTCTTAGACCGTATGGAGGTGATTGAAATCAACAGCTATACGGAAAACGAAAAATTCCATATTGCCAGAAATTACCTGGTTGGAAAGCAGCTGGAGAGAAACGGACTGACAAAGGAGCAGCTGATTCTGACAGACGGCGCCTTAAAAAAGATCATTCACAATTACACCAGAGAGGCCGGTGTCCGCAATCTGGAGCGCCGGATTGGAGACATCTGCAGAAAGGCTGCAAGAGAATTTCTGGAGGATAAGAAGAAGGTTATCCGCGTGACCGAATCCGGTCTGGAAAAGTACCTGGGTAAGGAGAGAGTAACCTTTGAGGATGCCAATGAAGAGGATGAGGTAGGAATTGTCCGCGGACTGGCATGGACCAGCGTAGGAGGCGATACCCTTCAGATCGAAGTCAATGTGATGCCCGGACAGGGAAATCTGAAGCTGACCGGTCAGATGGGAGATGTGATGAAGGAGTCTGCCCAGACAGCTTTGACTTATGTGCGTTCCGTTTGTCCCCAGTATCAGGTGGCAGATGATTATTTTGAAAAACATGATCTTCACATTCACATTCCCGAGGGAGCTGTTCCCAAGGATGGTCCCTCTGCCGGAATTACCATGGCAACGGCAATGCTTTCTGCAGTGATTAACAGAAAGGTACGGGCTGAGGTTGCCATGACGGGAGAGATCACCCTGCGGGGCCGTGTGCTTCCTATCGGCGGTCTGAAGGAGAAGATCCTGGCAGCTAAGATGGCCCATATGAAAAAGGTGCTGGTGCCTGACAAGAACAGACCGGATATTGCGGAGCTGTCCAGGGAAATCACCAAGGGGCTGACGATTGTTTATGTGAAAACGATGGAGGATGTGCTGAAGGAAGCCTTTGCAGAGGCAGAACCGGCATAAACAGAAAGGACAGGAAATGATTATCAGAAAAGCTGAACTGGAAACCGTATGCGGCATTACCAGCCGTCTGCCGGAAAATACCTGCCCGGAGTTTGCCTTTGCAGGCAAGTCCAATGTGGGAAAATCTTCTCTGATTAACGGGCTTTTAAACAGAAAGTCTCTGGCGAGAACCTCTTCCCAGCCGGGAAAAACACAGACTATTAATTTCTATAATATCAATGACGAGCTGTATTTTGTGGATCTTCCGGGCTACGGCTATGCCAAGGTATCTGTAGAGGTCAAGGCAAAATGGGGAAAGATGATTGAGCGGTATCTGAGAAAATCACCTGTTCTCAGATGCGTGTTCCTTTTAATTGACATTCGCCATGAGCCGTCTGAGAATGATCGGATGATGTATGACTGGATTGTTGCCAACGGATATCATCCGGTGATTATTGCAACAAAGCTGGATAAGCTGAAGAGAAGCCAGGTGGCAAAGCAGATTAAGGTGCTGCGTCAGGGGCTGGGCATGGAAAAGGATGACATTCTGATTCCCTTCTCAGCAGAAACAAAGCAGGGAAGAGACGAAATCTGGGAGCTGATTGAGGGAATGTGTGCTTCAGGATTACCGGAGGAACGGGAGGAAACCCTGTAATCGGGATAAAATCAAAGGAAAAGGCAGGGAGGCAACGTATGCTGACAGAGAAGGAACTGGCATATATCGAGGAACATGCGCAGGAGGGCAGGGAGCTTTTGCTGACTCTGGCCAGGATTCCCGCCCCTTCCCATCACGAGGAGAAGCGGGCGCGGTTCTGTAAGGACTGGCTGGAAGCCCACGGAGCTCAAAATGTGGTGATTGATGATGCCTTAAATGTGGTTTATCCGATTGGAGTAACAGAGGACAATCCTGTAACAGTCTTTATGGCCCACATGGATGTGGTTTTTCCTGACACGGAAGAATTGCCTCTGACGGTAAAGGACGGGAAGATCTTCTGTCCCGGTGTGGGAGACGATACAGCCAATGTGGCGGCTCTTTTGATGGCTGCCGCCTATGTGACAGAGCAGGGGCTCAGACCGGAGCAGGGAGGCGTGATTTTTGTCTGCAATTCCTGTGAAGAGGGACTGGGCAATCTGAAAGGTTCACGAAAAATTTGCGATACCTACGGAAAGAGGATTCAGGCCTTCTATACCCTGGATCTGTATCTGGACCGGTATGTGACACGGTCTGTGGGCTCCTGCCGGTACCGGGTAAAGGTGACTGCAGAGGGAGGCCATTCCTACCTGGATTTCGGGAAGGAGAATGCCATTGCCAGACTGGCGGAATTTATCACCGGCCTTTATCAGATTCAGGTTCCCCGGGAGGGACGGACAACCTACAATGTGGGCACGATTCAGGGAGGCACCTCGGTCAATACCATTGCCCAGCAGGCAGAGATAACCTGTGAATTTCGTTCGGACTGCAGGGAAAGCCTGAAGGAGATGGAACACAGATTTTACGGTCTGATTGAGGAGTTTCAAAGCAAAGGCGTTTCCATAGAGGCAGAGGTGATTGGAATTCGTCCCTGTGAGGGAAAGGTAGATGCTGCTGCAAGACAGCAGATGTTTGACTATGTGGAGGAAGCTGTTTTTCATGCCTGCGGGGTAAAACCGGGAACCGGTTCCAGCTCAACAGACTGCAATATTCCCCTGTCTCTGGGGATTCCTGCAGTATGCTTTGGAGCCTGCCGGGGAAAGGGCTTTCACACAAGGGAGGAATTTGTGTATGAAGACTCCCTGATTCCCGGATATCAGACAGCCCTGGAGATGGTGCTTCACTATTTTAGTGTAACAGCTCATCCATGCCCGCTGTAAGCGGGCAGGAGGATGTATGGCTGAACGGTTATATGTTATCTGATATTATGCATACAACAGAATACGGATTTACGGAAAGCAGGATGGTTCCCTGAAAAGGGGAGGCTGTCCTGCTTTTTGTTTCAAATTGATTTTTGCTAAATTTCTCAAATTTTAAACACAAAATGGTCACAAACCACTGGTATTTTCTTTTATGAACAATATCAGTCAATGACGAGAGGAGTTTTATATATGAGAAAAAAGCTGTGGAGGGTATGGGCCTGGGGGCTTTCGGCAGTGACAGCCGGTACAGCAGCTGCTTCGCAGTTAAGCCTGACAGCCATGGCCGCAGACAATAATCAGGATTATCGCCGGAAGGTGGTAGGAATTGCAGGGATTATTCAAAATGTGAGTACGGAGCTGGATACGCCGGTTACCAGAGCCCAGTTTGCTCATATGCTGGTGCAGGCTTCCGGTTACCGGGACTATCTTCCTTCTGTCAGCAAGGTCTCTGTGTACGCAGATGTGCCGAAGGAATATTCCTACGCATCCAGCATCCGGATTGCGGCAGAGGAAAACTGGATGACAGGATATCTGGGCGGAAATTTTAAACCGGATCAGCCCATAACCCTGAGGGAGGCGGTACGCGGAATCCTGGCTCTGCTGGGCTATACCAGTCAGGACTTTACGGGAGATGCAGCCAGTTCCAGAATGTCCCAGTATTATTCATTAGAGTTAAATGAGGAGGTAGACCGGCAGCCGGATGAAATTCTCAATAAAACGGACTGCATCAATCTGTTTTATAATCTTTTAAAAACAGAGAGTAAAACTACAGGGCAGGTATATGGCCTCAGTCTTGGCTGTACGGTAAATGCAGATGGAGAAATCAATCCCATGGGACTGGCAGACACCAATCTGACAGGGCCAAAGCTGATTCCCAAGGGCCGTCAGCCGGGAGATTATGTTCCCTTTAATGTTCAGGAGGCGAGTATCTATGTCAATGGAGAGGCTTCTAGCTATGAATCACTGAAAAGCTGTATTTCCAGCAATTATGTGGTAATTTACTATAATCAGCAGGCAAAAACCATCTGGGCCTATGTGGCAGATGAGGACGTACAGTCCGGACGCTGCGTTGTACGGGGAACGGTGGAAAACATTTATTACAGCTCCAGCGATGTGATGACGCCCACTTCCATTACTCTGGAAGGAGAGTCGGATGAATATAAGCTGACCAGCTCTGACATGCAGTTTGCCTTTTCTATTTACGGTTCCCTGCGTGTAGGAGATACCGTAACCCTGGTTTGTGAAAAATCAGAAAATGCCGATGGAGATGCCTCCTACACGGTTGTAGATTATGTAGAAGAATAGCAGGGGAGAGTCGGAAAACAGATGTGGATCAAAAAGATAAAAGAAAGAAGCATAATACAGAAAGAAAAAAATGAACAGGAAACAGAGATTCAGAAGGCCCCGAAAAAAGGAAGGCCAAAAAAGAAAGGGGTTCTGGTTCTGATAATCGGCGCAGCCGTACTGGCTGCAGTTTTCGGACTGTGGCTGTTGAAAAGCCGCAGCGCGCGGACATCTTCGGAAGGAGCACAAGGGCAGAGAACGGCAGTGGTAACGAAGGGAACCATTACCTCAGAGCTTTCCTCCTCCGGCGTGATTTCGCCCAAGGATACCTACAGCCTCACCTCCCTGGTTGAGGGTGAAGTTATTTCTGCAGATTTTGAAGAGGGAGATCAGGTGACAGAGGGACAGATCCTGTATCAGATTGATGTTTCCTCCATGGAATCAGAGCTGAAATCAGCCAGCACCTCTCTGGAGCGGGCGCAGAAGAAATACGAGAAGGCGCAGGAGGACTACAATGAGGCTGTGTCTGATTACAGCGGAAATACATATAAAGCCACACGAACAGGGTATATTCGGGAATTGAATATTCAGGCCGGGGATCAGGTTGGACAGAACACAGATATTGCATCAATTTACAATGATCAGATTATGAAAATCCGTGTTCCGTTTCTTGCGCAGGAGGCAGCGGCGATTGGAGCCGGAAACCAGGCAGTGCTGACCCTTACCGATACAGAGGAGCAGATAAACGGTGTGGTAACAGCTGTCAGCAATATGGATGAGGTGCTGGACGGAGGAAGAATTGTCCGGTATGTAACGATTGAAGCGGCAAATCCGGGAGGGCTGACCTCCAGCCACAGCGCAGTGGCGGAAATCAACGGAATGGTCTGCACGGCGGAAGGAAGCTTTGAGGCTGCCACAGATCTGGTGATGAAGGCAGATCTTCCTTCCAGTGTGGAGGTTGAGGCCATGCTGGTTCATGAAGGGGACTATGTTACAGAAGGAACTCCCATTTTCCGAATCGCCTCGAAGGATGCGGAGGATTTGCTGGATACCTATCAGGATGCCATGGCCCAGGCGGAGGAATCCTTGGAAAGCGCGCAGAGCAAGGTGGATTCCACAAAGGAAAGCTACGATAATTATACAATTACCGCCCCGATTTCCGGTCAGGTGATTACAAAAAGCGTAAAGGAAGGCGATACCATCAGCAGGAACTCAGGCAGCAGTGACACGACCCTGGCAGTTATTTATGATCTGTCCCAGCTGACCTTTGAAATGTCTGTAGATGAGCTGGATGTGCGCAGCGTTCAGGTGGGACAGAAGGTTTCCGTAACAGCAGATGCCCTGGAAGGCCAGACCTTTACGGGAACGGTTACCAATGTAAGCCTGGAAAGCGTACAGTCCAACGGTGTTACAAATTATCCGGTGACAGTGACTCTGGATGAAACAGGTGATTTGCTTCCGGGAATGAATGTGGACGGGGTAATCCTTCTGGATCAGACAGAGGATGCTTTGATGATTTCCATTGACTCTCTGATGCGGGGCAATCGCGTTTATGTGAAGGACGATACGGTAAAGGAAGCCGCGGGAAGTGTTCCTGCCGGATTCCGGGAAGTGGAGGTGGAAACCGGACTGACCAATGATGATTATGTGGAGATCGTAAGCGGACTTTCGGAAGGAGAAGAGGTTTATGTAAATGAGTCATCGAAAAGCACGGATGCATTTATGATGGGAGTTCCAGGCGGCGGAATGGGCGGTGGCCCAGGCAGCGGAATGGGAGCTCCTGCAGGCAGAGCGGGCGGTCCCTCAGGCGGTCCGGGCGGCGGAATGCGCTGAGAAAATCAGGACGTATCAATAAAAATAAAAAAACAGGAATAAAAAACAGGATGAATCAGGACAGGAATCAATAAATGGAGGAAGGCATATGGAAGAACCTCTGATTGAATTAAAGGATATTTATAAAATATATCATATGGGAACGGAGGAAGTAAGGGCAAACGACGGAATTTCTCTGAATGTGATGAAAGGAGAATTTGTGGCGATTGTAGGTAAGTCGGGAAGCGGCAAATCGACTTTGATGAATATTATCGGCGCCCTGGACGTTCCAACCTCCGGCAGTTACCTGCTGGGAGGTGAGGATGTGGATCAGATGAGCGATGATCAGCTGGCCGATATCCGCAACCGGCAGATTGGTTTTATTTTTCAGCAGTATAACCTGCTTCCCAAATCAAATCTGCTGGAGAATGTGGAGCTTCCGCTTTTATATGCAAAGAAAGACGGAGAAGAGCGGAAAGAACGGGCCATGAAGGCCCTGGAGAGAGTGGGACTGGCAGATAAATGGAAAAATTATCCCAATCAGCTTTCCGGAGGCCAGCAGCAGCGGGTATCGATTGCCCGTGCCCTGGCCGGGGATCCCTCTCTGATTCTGGCAGATGAGCCCACGGGCGCTCTTGATTCACGAACCAGCCGGGAGGTTTTGAATTTTTTAAAGGAGCTGAACGAAGAAGGAAACACGATTGTGATGATTACCCATGACAATACCATTGCGCTGGAAGCAAAGCATGTGGTCAGGATTCACGATGGAAAAATTAATTTTGACGGAGATGTAAAGGATTATGCTGCAATCATTCAAGCTGGCAATGAAAAGCATCTGGAGCAATAAAATGCGCTCCTTTCTGACCATGCTGGGAATCATTATCGGTGTGGCATCGGTTATCATCCTGGTCAGTCTGGTAAATGCCTATATGTCGTACATGACAGACAGCTTTGCCAGCATGGGAACCAACCAGATTACGGTGAATATGATCAATTTATCCTCCCGCTCTGTTTCCGACGAGGAAATGTATGAGTTTTACACAGAACAGGGAGATGTGTTTGATGAAATTTCACCGATGGTAAGCATTGGCGGAACCATTAAGCACGGAAATGATTCTATGACCTCAACCTCTATTACAGGGGTCAGCGAAGCCTATCTGTCTATCAAGGACTGGGAACTTGAATGTGGAAGAAATCTTCAGTACGGGGATCTGACAGGACGCCACAAGGTCTGTGTAATCGGTTCTTATGTGGCAGATGAGCTGTACGGCAGCGCGGAGAATGCTTATGGAGAAACGCTGAAAATCAACGGCCATGCATTTACGATTGTAGGTGTGGCAGCCCGGCAGGAAGAGGATATGGATGAAGGCGGAACCGATGATTTTGTGTGGATGCCTTATACAAGAGCTGTGAAAATGGCAAGAAATTCCAATATCAATAATTACGTTTTCACTGTGTCTGATTTATCCCAGGCAACAGAGGCAAAAAGCCGGATAGAAAGCTTTCTGTATGAAAAATTTAAAAATGAAGATCTGTACACAGTAACTGCAATGAGCGAAATGCTGGATGAGTTAAATTCCATGATTGCCATGGTATCAGCGGGGCTGGGCGGTATTGCCGGTATCTCTCTGCTGGTAGCCGGAGTTGGTGTAATGAATATCATGCTGGTTTCCGTGACAGAGAGAACAAGAGAAATCGGAATCAGGAAAGCCCTGGGAGCGAGAAAACGTGTCATTATGCAGCAGTTTGTCATAGAAGCGGCAGTGACCAGTTCTCTGGGGGGAATCCTCGGAATCATTCTGGGAAGCGTTGTGACATCTGCGGTGGGAAAGCTTGCCGGTCTGTCTGCCTCCCCCACTCCCGCGGCAGTGCTGGTGTCCTTTGGAGTATCGGTAGGAATTGGCCTGCTGTTCGGATATATGCCGGCCAACCGGGCAGCAGGACTGAATCCGATTGATGCCCTTCGCAGTGATTAAACAGAGGGTGTTTTGCCTTGACACCTGTTTGAAAGCTGCTGTATAATGCAGAAAATATATAAAGAAGGAATCAGCAGTTTCCAAAGGGAAACAGATGATTCCTCTGCATAATGAGAGGACAGGAAAAACGGAGGGCAGGATATGAAAGTAGTTGATATGCACTGTGATACGATTGGAGAACTTTTGGCAGATCATTTAAAGGGAGGAACCATGTCGATTCTGGAGAATCCCCTTCATATTGATTTGAAGAAAATGAAGAAGGGGGATTATCTGCTTCAGAATTTCGGATTATTTGTTCATCTGGAAAAAGTGAAGGATCCTTTTGCTTATGCAATGAAAATGGTTGATACCTTCTATACAGAGCTGGAGGCGTATCCGGATCAGATTGGCATTGTAAAAACATGGGAGGATCTGGAAAAAAATATGGCGGAGGGAAGAATGTCTGCCATGCTGACTCTGGAGGAGGGAGGTATGTGCCTGGGAGAAACAGCTCTTTTGCGGGATTTTTACCGTCTGGGCGCAAGAATGATGACTCTGACCTGGAATTTTCAGAATCAGCTGGGTTATCCCAACCGGATGGAACTGCATGAGGGTGAGAGCTATCCCCGCTTTTTGCCGGATACAGAGCACGGTCTGACGGAGAAGGGCATTGAATTTGTTCAGGAAATGGAACGCCTGGGAATGATTATCGATATTTCCCATTTAAACGATGCAGGAATCTGGGATGTATTCCGTTATACGAAAAAGCCCTTTGTGGCAAGCCATTCCAATGCCCGCGCCCTTGCTTCTCATCCGAGAAATCTGACAGACGAGATGATCCGCAGTCTGGGAGAGCGTGGAGGGGTGGCAGGAATCAATTTCTGCGCGTCCTTCCTTCGTGATCGGGATGAAGAGGGAAAAGAGCCTGACCACAGCTACTGCCGGGATATGGTGGCTCACATGAAGCATATGAAAAATACAGGAGGAATCGGCTGCATCGGCCTGGGAACTGATTTTGACGGGATTGGAAGCATTGTGGAAATGAAGGACTGTTCCGGAATGCAGATGTTAGCAGAGGAAATGGAAAAGCAGGGATTTACAGGCAGTGAGATTGAGGCCGTATTTTATAAAAACGTGCTGAGACTCTATAAGGAAATCCTTTAAAGAAAAAAGGTGTCCGGCACTTCCTTTCCGGTTCTGGGCGGCAGCGTTATTTCTTCTGAAAAGAAAGGACAGCAGATATGAATATTGGATTAGGAAACCTGGTATTTTCAGATAAACGAGGAAGCAGAAGTGGAATCATCCGGAAGCTGAAACAGGCGGCGCTTACGGCCGCTGCAGTTTCGCTGGCGTTGTCAGCCGTTTCCTTTCCTTCCTTTGCCTCGGATCATGCGGTGGAAACTGTGGTTCTGGGGGAGCCGGAGCATGTGTGGTGGGAGACAGACACGGTTGTGAAATGGTCTTCTGTGAAGAATGCCAGAGAGTATCAGGTGAAGCTGTATATCTCTGACAATGCAGAGCGGGATGAAGAAAACTGGAAGGACGTGGATTTTGAGGATGAGGGACTGGAGACGGCGGCAGTGATCCGGACTTCCGGAACCAGCTATGATTTTTCTCAGTACCTGAATGATCTTCACACTTATTTTGCTGCGGTCCGGGCAGTGCCTCAGGTAAAGGAGCAGGCCTATGTAAAAGCCGGGGGCTGGGTCGGCTCTCCGGATGTGGATTTCCGTGAAAAACAGGTGATAGGAACGACCGGAGGAAAGTGGCGCAATTATCTGGAGGGAAGCCGTTACCAGACGGAGGACGGCTCTTATCTGGCGGAAGGCTGGCAGCTGATTGAGGGAGACTGGTATTTTCTGGATGCGAGCGGATACCGCCTCAGCGGCTGGCAGAATGTGGACGGCGCCCGTTATTATCTGGGAGAGGACGGCCGCATGGCTTCCGGGTGGTTTGTCTGTGAAAATAACTGGTATTATGCCGATGATCAGGGAAAAATCGTTACAGGCTGGGTGATGGATAAGCCGGGATACTATTATTATCTTCAGGAGGACGGAACCATGGCTCACGATACAGTGATAGACGGGTATATCCTGGATTCCGGCGGACTGAGAACAGAGAAAAGCTGATAAAAAAAGAAAAGGCTTCTAAGAGAAAGCCTTTTCCAGATTCCATAAAAGGATGGTAACAGCCAGAAGATCAGCGCAGCCGCCGGGACTGATATTCAGACGGATAAACTCCCGGTTCAGCTTTCGAAGCTCTACAAGACCTTCTGCAGTTCCGGCGCCGCCCATGGCAAGGATTCGCCCTGCTTCCATTTTTTCATAGGAAAGCAGATTGTGGTTTGTCCGGATGAGAACATTGGTGTCGTTTACCTTGTTCATCAATGCTAACAGGGTATTAATAGCAGCAACATTGTCATCAATTCCATCAGATTTGTATTTCCGGTAGGCGGGAAGGCTGATGGAGACAATAGAGGGGAAGCCTTTCTGGGCTTCTCCTCGTATGCCTTTTATATTGTAACGTTTAAAAAGCATTTCTCCATGAGTCCGGGGACTCCGTTTCCGGATTTGATCAAAATCATTCTCGATTTCATCACGGCATATCTGTCCGGCCAGCTTTAAAATATCCTCTGCAAGAAAGGGCGTATCAGGACTGCGGAATCTCTGATAGAGTCCGGCGGCAGCGGAGATGATACCCATGGAAAAGATCATGCCTTTGTGGGTATTTACCTCCTTGGTAGCCTGGAACATGGATTTTTCCGCCTCTACGCCTATGGGGCGGATAGAGAGAAACAGTCCCTTTCCTTTGGGATCGCTCCAGTTTTCTCCAGCCTGATACATAGCATTCAGATAGGGAACAATGGCTTCTGTACTGACGGCGAAGGTCTGATAATTCATGTCATGATGGGCTCCGTTGTCGTGGCGATCCACCAGTCCCGGCTTTGGGGTGGCGGATACCTCGGCCATCAAGGCCTGGCGGCACAGATTTTCATAGGAAAATGCCGGAGAGACAGAGGACTGGCTGGTAAAGCTGTCTAAAATCCCTGTAATTTCGGCTGTAAGCTCCTCTACAGTGTGTCTTCGGCTGCGGCTGCATACATGGGCCGGTTCGCCGCACAGCAGGCAGGTACGGGGCGCATGGCCCAGCTCCTCTCTGGATACCTTCGTTCCGTCTGTACGCAGAACATCAATGTCAAACAGACGTCCCAGCCTGTCAGCATCCTCCAGGCCGGTCATACGGCCTTTGACGGCTTCCGGGCTGTCATCAACACAATAGATTGCCTCGTATCCTGTTTTTTCCCGAATACTTACATTGTATAAAACAGGTGTCTGATAAACCTTTAATATGGCTTCAATTCGTTTGCAGGCCTCTTCAAATGCCTGTGGAACTCCGGGAAGAACCTTCACGGGTCCGGGAATATTGAGAGTCAGACAGATCAGAGGCTTTCCATAACGGTTTAACAGCTGTTTCTGGGCAAAGGCCCGTGCCTCTCTGGCGTCCAGCATCTCTGTCAGACTTACTTCTTTTAATTTATCATTCATTGGATGATTCCTCCCGGATTTATTTGAGCAAAAAAAACCTCAGATTCCAATAAAGCTTCGCTGCCTTTTCGGGAAACAGGTTGATACACACGATCAATTGGCAGTAAATCGGATTCAGGAATTCCCCGCCAAGGGGGAAGCTTTATTGAAAATAGAGTACACATAGGTGTTTTACCCTTTTATTATAGTAGGAAAGTACCTAAAAATCAAATATATAATCAGTTATAACCCACATAAAGGACTTCCTATTATTACTTTACCGCGTTGAATTTTTAAAAATTAAAGCGATATAAATTGACAGCGATGAATTTTCGTAGTATGATAGGGACAGTTCAGAAATCTGGGCAGCAAATAAGCAAGAATGAATGAAAAATTCATGTAAAAGAGAGGGAGACGATTATGAAAAAATCATTGAAAATCATGTCTGCAGCAATGAGCAGCATTATGGTTCTTTCCCTGGCAGCCTGCGGCGGCAGCGATGCAGGGACCACAGCAGCGCAGGATACCACGAAAGCTGCAGCATCAGAGGCGAAGGAGAGCTCCGACGCTCAGGCAGCAGGAGAGACTTATACGGTTGGAATCTGCCAGCTGGTACAGCATGATGCTTTGGACGCAGCAACCGAGGGCTTTAAGGATGCCATCACCGAGGCACTGGGCGCAGATGCCGTAACCTTTGATGAGCAGAATGCGCAGGGAGATTCCAATACCTGCTCCACCATTATCAACAGCTTTGTGTCCAACGATGTGGATCTGATTCTGGCCAATGCAACTGCAGCACTTCAGGCAGCACAGGCAGGAACCAGCGAGATTCCCGTTCTTGGAACCTCTGTTACAGAATACGGGGTTGCTCTGGGAATCGATGATTTTAACGGAACCGTAGGCGGCAATATTTCCGGAACCTCTGATCTGGCTCCCCTGGATGAGCAGGCAGCCATGCTGAATGAGCTCTTCCCGGATGCAAAGACCGTAGGACTTCTTTACTGTTCTGCAGAGGCCAATTCCCAGTATCAGGTAGATACCGTAAAGGCAGCTCTGGAGGAGCTGGGATACACCTGCGAATACTACGCATTTTCTGATTCCAACGACCTTTCTACCATTGCAACCAATGCAGCCAGCTCCTGTGACGTGATTTATGTTCCCACAGACAATACGGCTGCTTCCAATACCGAGATTATCAACAATATCTGTCAGCCGGCAGGCGTTCCCATTATTGCAGGCGAGGAAGGCATCTGCAGGGGCTGCGGTGTTGCTACCCTGTCTATCAGCTATTACGATCTGGGTGTTGCCACCGGTAAGATGGCAGTAAAGATCCTGACAGGAGAATCCAATGTATCTGAGATGCCGATTGAATATGCACCTCAGTTTACCAAGAAGTATAATCCGGCAGCCTGCGAGGCTCTTGGTATTACCGTGCCGGATGGATACGAGGCGATTGCAGAATAATAAAATCAATTTTTCCTGTGGTTTCTGACAGTATGAAAAGAGAGACTGCCCGGAACCGCTGCAGGGGGAAATGAGATATCGCTGCCAGAACAGCGTAAAGCCAGGCATGAAAAGGAGAATTTCAAACCACTCCCTTTCCATGCCTGACTGGCGGTATGGCAGGGAAAATGCCCATGCAGAAAACAATCCTGCAATGGGCTTATACTGGTTTTTAAGGAGAAGAGAGTTATGGCAAGTTTAATCAATGCCCTGCCGGGAGCAGTAGCACAGGGCCTCATCTGGGGAATTATGGCAATCGGAGTTTATCTGACCTATCGGATACTGGATATTGCGGATCTGACAGTGGACGGATCTCTGGGAACCGGAGGAGCTGTCTGCATTATGCTGATGCTGACCGGACACAATGTATGGGTATCCCTGGCAGGGGCTGTTATCGCCGGCATGCTGGCTGGTCTGGTTACCGGTATTTTAAATACGTTTATGGGAATTCCGGCTATTCTGTCCGGTATTCTGACACAGTTGAGTCTGTATTCCGTGAATTTGAAAATTATGGGCAAAGCAAATCAGGCGATTAACGTAGATAAATTTGATTTGCTGGTATCCCTTCGGTTTATCCGCAAGGTTTCCTTTTATAAAAATACGATTTTTGTAGTGGCAGTTGGAATTATTCTTTTAATTCTGATTCTGTACTGGTTTTTCGGCACAGAGCTGGGATGCTCTATGCGTGCAACAGGATGCAATGACAAAATGGCCCGTGCTCAGGGCATTAATACTGATTTCTGCCGTGTTCTCGGACTGATGCTGTCCAATGGCCTGGTAGCCTTATCCGGCGCTCTTCTGTGCCAGTATCAGGGCTTTGCAGACATTCAGATGGGCCGCGGAGCCATTGTTATTGGTCTGGCTGCTGTAATCATTGGCGAGGCGGTATTTGGTAAGATATTCCACAATTTCGGCTTCCGCCTTCTGGGCGTGGCGCTGGGCTCCATTATTTACTATCTGGTTCTGCAGGTGGTTATCTGGCTGGGAATCGATACGGATCTGCTGAAGCTGCTGTCTGCAGCAGTTGTTGCAGTATTCCTGGCAGTTCCGACCTGGAAAGCCCGGTATTTTTCAAAAGTGGGAAAGAGAGGATAAGGAGCCATGTTAGAGATTAAAAATATTTCCAAGACCTTTAATGCAGGAACGGTCAATGAAAAAAAGGCTTTGAGAGGATTGAGCCTGACCTTAAATGACGGAGATTTTGTAACAGTAATCGGCGGAAACGGAGCCGGAAAATCAACGCTTCTGAATGCAATTTCCGGAGTGTGGCCGATTGATGAGGGACACATTATTATTGACGGAAAGGATGTAACAAAGCTTCCTGAATATCGCCGGGCTGCTTTTTTGGGACGCGTATTCCAGGATCCCATGAACGGAACAGCGGCAACCATGGGAATCGAGGAAAATCTGGCACTGGCTCTGCGCCGGGGTTCCAGAAGAACTCTTCGGATTGGGATTAAGAACAGCGAGAGAGAACTGTACCGGGATTGGTTAAAGCGTCTGGGACTGGGACTGGAGGATCGTCTGACCTCCAAGGTTGGACTTCTTTCCGGAGGACAGCGCCAGGCACTGACTCTTCTGATGGCGACTCTGCAGCGTCCGAAGCTGCTGCTTTTAGATGAGCATACAGCGGCGCTGGATCCTAAAACAGCAAAAAAGGTGCTGGATTTGACAGCAGAGATTGTAGAAGAGCAGAAGCTGACAACCCTGATGATTACGCACAATATGAAAGATGCGATTCAGCTGGGCAACCGTCTGATTATGATGCATGAGGGAAATGTAATTTACGATGTAGCAGGTGACAAAAAGAAAAACCTGACTGTGGAGGACCTTCTTCACAAGTTTGAAGAGGCCAGCGGCGAAGAATTTGCCAATGACCGAATGATGCTGACAAAATAGTTTGATTTAGAGAATCCGGGTGATTCCGTGTTATGATTTGTAACAGGAATGCCCGGATTTTTATTTTTTCATAGGATTAGGGTGTCAAAAGACACATTAACATTCATTGATTTTTGTTTGTACCTTGAA